>Ga0224501_10000193_pt1 | contig 56935 bp, 47 predicted proteins | sample SF_Oct11_sed_USG_4_FD_169105 | JGI IMG/M metagenome (GOLD analysis project Ga0224501, IMG submission 169105) | Sediment microbial communities from San Francisco Bay, California, United States - SF_Oct11_sed_USGS_8_1 | ecosystem: Environmental > Aquatic > Marine > Sediment | place: USA...
AATGATACGGCGACCATATGGTATATTCGCCAAAATACATGTATTCTCTTTACGCCGGTTATAAGGCTAAAGGCGGTTTCAAGGCCAGAATACAAACCGATACATGGGGTCCTTATTTTTTAGATCCGGCAAATACTGAAAAGTATAACGGATATACGTTTGTAACTAAAGCCATGATTGGTTATGATTACAAAAATCTTGACTTTACTATAAACGCGGATAACTTGTTTAATAAAAAATACGCGATAGAAGTAAAGAAAAGGTCAACTTATAATGACGACGGCGCTAAAACTTACAGCCCGGCGCCAACATTTTCAATGTTAGCGACGGTCAGTTATAAGTTTTAGAGGAGAATTGACAGAGATTTTATAAAAATATGGTCGCCGAATGTGAAGCAGGCGCAAGCCAGTGATTTGTACGCTGCATCTCGATACGAATTTGCCTCATTATGAATGAAGCAAAGCACTCGATGACCAGCGTACAAATTTTATCGAGGCGGCCCATGTAAAAGGATAACATATGAGAAAAAAAATACCGCAATACTTAACCATAATAATGGGAACACTATTTATACAACCTATCTTCGCGAATGAAAGCGTAAAGATGAGCGAGCCAGAGCCTTTTTATTTAATGATTAGCAAACCGGCAGAAATGAAAAAGGGTTTTAAGCATGAATCAGAACACTCCGCCAAGCCGGTTAGAAAATACTGGCTAAGCACAATTGAGAAAGACCTGAATCTCGAGGGTTTTATGACGCTTCCCGAGGCGACGATAAAGAAATTCAAATAGAATCTAAGACAGAAGAAGGGTACCTGGTTTCATTTAAGACGCCATGGGGAGACGGCGAGCAGCACGGCGCGAATAATATTTACGTTATTAACAAACAGGTTATTAATAATACTTTATACGTAAGAACAACAAAATGGATTACTATTCATCATAGCTGCGCGTGGGGCCACGGTCGAAAACATGACAAAAAAAGACATCTTGCTTTGGCCAATGAAAAAGTTCCTTTTGAAATTGTGCCGCAGGTTCTGTGGGACGATAAATTTCACATTAGAACCCAGACAGGCGATAACATAAAACTTTACGCTTATTCTTACGGCAAACCGCTTGAAAACGCAGAAATCTCGGTTTTATCTGAACAGCAATGGAAAAAAACAATGACTGCCGACAAAGAAGGCGGCGTTGAATTTCAGATGATACGAGATTATTATCCGAAAGACTGGGCGCGGTTTCATAGAAGTCACAGAAGTTTTATGATTTTTGAGGCGGAATATGAAGTTGTCGAAAACGGCGAGTATCAGGGTCAAAGCTATAATAGAAGAAAGATGATAACAACCATGCCATGGAAGTATTCTCCGGCTCAAGACGATTACGCTTCATATTCTGCGGGGCTAACCGTAGGCGCAGTGTTTTTTGTTTTAACCATTGGCGGCGTTTTATTTTATCGCGAACGAAGAAGAAAACCTTTTCTAGAGTTAGATTTTGAAAAGAAACCAAAAAAGTAAAAAAGAGAATTGATAAAAATGAACAAGATAACAAAGTTTGTAAATAACGCTTCTATTAAAAGATTTCGTTTCTGGTTTCAGATAGTTGCGTTTTTTATTATAATATACGGCGGTTATGCGGCCATTGAAATAGGCGAAAACCTTCCCACGTTTGCCTGCCCTTACCTTGATAAGCCGGGCGGCACATGCTTTTTAATGGGTTTGCAGCATCGCTTTACCCTGCCTTTTGATCAGTTTATATCGTTCAGGGGCCTGGCAATAATTACGTCAATTTTATTTTTTCTGGCGGGATTTGTTTTTCTAAACAAAGCGTGGTGCGGCTATGTTTGCCCTATAGGTACCCTGCAAGACTGGTTTACGAAGATAAGACAGAAATTGGGAATCAGATACAGTAATTATTCAGAGAAAAAGTTTAAAAAACTCAAGAAAATAAAATATATTCTGCTTGCTCTTTTAATTTTAATTCCTCTTGGTATTGCCAACTCGATTCCGGGCGTGGGTAAACTTTCTCACGACTGGGGCGTGCCGTTTTGCATGGTTTGCCCGGGAAGAACGGTTTTACCTATTTTTAACGGCGATTTCTCTCAGCTTACAATAGATTTCAGTTCAAAAACAAAAATGGTTTTTACATTTTTAGGAATGGCCGTAACCGGCATGTTTTTCGCCGGGGCCTTCTATAAGAAACGGTTTTTTTGTTTTTTCTGCCCTATGAGCGCCTTTCAGTTTATTTTCAAAAAACTGGGACTTTTAAGACTGGTAAAAGACGGCTCTAAATGCACAAAGTGCGGAGATTGTTACCGGGCCTGCGATATGGGCATTCGAGAAATTGCCGACGATGTTGAAAACAAAGATATCGTCAAAGACGACTGCATGATGTGCTTTAAATGCGTGGCCGCGTGCCCCGAAGAAGGTTGTCTTAAGGTAAATTTTTTAAGCAAAACAATATACAAAGCGACAGAAGAAGGTTTTTATAAAAGAACGAAATAAATTATGGCAATGGCGATGAGCGCCGAAGGCGCTCATCGCCATTGCCATATAAAGAAAAGGAATAAATAAAAATGGAAAAAGAAAGAATTGAAAAAGTAAAAAAACATATTCGAACAGAAGCCGCTCTTGAGGCGGGTCAGGTCTTAAAAAAGATCACCGATAATTTTCCCGATAATCCCGAGGGAATGAAATATTTTTATGATTTATTAAGCCGACAGTTCTCTGAAGAAATTCTGCCTAAAAACGGCAAAAAGCTTATCGGCACCATGTGCGTTCAGGTTCCCGACGAGTTGATTCTTGCCGCCGGCGCGAAACCTGTCAGGGTATGCAGCGGATCGTTTCCTTATGATAATGCCGGGGCCGAGTTTATGCCCGCAAAAACCTGTTCTATGATTAAAGCAATTATGGGCCTTTTTCAGGTTGAAGACTTTCGCGAAAAATTTGATATGCTGGTTATACCTACAACCTGCGATCAAAAGAAAAAAACGACTGAAATTCTCAAAGATATGGGTTATGAAGCCTATTCTCTGGCCATGCCGTCAAGAAAAGACGACGATAATTCGAGATACTATTGGCAAAACTCGGTAAAAGAATTCGCGGCAGATTTAATGAAAAAAACCGGCAATAAGATTACCAAAGAAAGCCTGAAAAAGGCGTTTGATTTGAAAAATGAAGCCAGATATGAATTTAGAAGGCTTTTTAAGCTTAGAATGAAAAATCCGGCGGTAATTTACGGTAAAGACGCCTTTTTAATAGCCAACGCTTATTTTACCGACGATATCGAAAGCTGGACAGCGGCTTTAAAAAAATTAAACGACGAGCTTGAAAAAAAAGTCGAAGAAGGGTTTTCTGTGGCTAACGCGAAGGTCCCGAGATTTTTATTTACCGGTTCGCCGCCTATTTTCCCTAATATGAAAATACCTTTGCTTGTCGAAGAAGCCGGCGGATTGATTGCCATTGACGAGGTCTGTTCGTCGTCGAGGTTATTATACGATATGCCGTCTTATGACGAGCAGGGGCTTTATGATATGATTCCGGCGATTGCCGATTGTTATCTTAAACCATGCACTTGCCCGTGTTTTGTTCCCAATGAAGAAAGAAAAGACAAGATATCAAATTTAATTGATATGTTTAACATCGACGGGGTCATTTACCAGGCGTTTTCGGGATGCCAGCTTTACGAGATGGAACAAAAACTTATCGGCAATTTTCTAATGAAAAAAGGCGTGCCCATGCTTTATATTGAATCTGACTACAGTCCCGAAGATACGGGCCAGCTTTCAACAAGGGTAGAGGCTTTCATTGAATCGATTAAGATGAAAAAAAAATCAAGCGCCGCTAAAAAAGAAGAAAATAAAAAGGATAAAAAATGAAAGTATACGCGGGAATAGACATTGGCTCTACATCCATCAAGATTGTGCTAATTGACGAGTCTGAAAATATTGTGGCGCATTCGACAAACCCTACGGGCGCGAGTTTTCATAAAAACTCAATGGATGCTTTTCAGTCGCTTCTTGAAAGAGAAAATATTCAAAAAGCAGATATCTTATATCTGGCTTCAACGGGATACGGCAGAAAGCTCTTAAAAGAGGCCGACGAGACCATTAGTGAGATTACGGCGAACGCCGTAGGGGCCAAAAAATCCGCCGAAAAAATAGGAACCGTAAAAACCGTTATTAACATCGGCGGGCAAGACTTAAAAGGCATCTCGCTTGACGAAGAGGGTAACTGCGGTAATTTTGTGATGAACGACAAATGCGCGGCCGGCACGGGCAGGTTTCTTGAAATGACGGCGCGTACTCTTGAAACCTCGGTCGATAAACTCGGCGAATTGCATTTTAACTTAAAAGGGGTGCCGGCCTCTATTAACAGCACCTGCACGGTTTTTGCCGAATCAGAAATTATCTCTCTTTTGGCAAACGGTCATTCACATGAAGGCATTGTCGTGGGTGTTCACTATTCAATCGCAAAGAGAATCGCAAGGCTTATTAAAAGAATAGGGGTTGAAGACATCATCTTTTTTGACGGGGGCCCGGCCATGAACAAGGGGCTTGTCGAAGCCGTTGAAAACGAGCTTATGAGAGAGCTTTATATTCCCGATGTTCCGCAGATTACAACCGCTTTCGGGGCGGCTTTAATCGCCAGGTCGGTATACCATGAAGAGGAAGTTCATGCCTGAGGCCTCAAGTTTATTTTTATTAGGCGTTATAAACGGAGCCGCCATCTGCAGCTTCTCGTGCCTTACGTATATTGGTCCGCTTTTTTTAAGTTCAGGCGAGGGTTTTAAAGACGGATTTTTTGCTTCAATGTCGTATCTTTCGGGCAAAATTATCGTTTATACAATTTTATCGGGGTTCGCCGCCGTCTTGGGCAAAGCTCTTACGGCTAAGCTTGAATTCTCGGGTTCATATGCGATGGGCATAGCGCTGATACTTATGGCCGCTGTTTACCCTTATCTTTCAAAGAAAAGCTGCTCAAGGGCCGTATGCGCCAAAAAGAAAAAAATGTCTATGTTTTTTACCGGCGTCATGACAAGTTTTGTGCCTTGCCCCGCGATTATAGGCCTGTTTATGATTTCAGCAGAAAACGGCTCGGTAATAACGGGCCTTTCATACGGATTCATTTACGGCATGGGGCTTCTTATCTCGCCACTTTTGCCGCTTTCAGGAATGCTTACCATGATTTCAGAGAGAATAAAAACAGAGGTCAAAAATTTTGCGCCATATTTAAATGCGCTTTCGACAATTATCGTTTTTATACTGGGGGTTAGAATGATTATAAATGCCGCATAAGTAACTAAAGCGGCAAAAAATGTTACAATAGCAGATTATTGTAAACTCATACTTTTTAATGTCGCCCTGAGGTCTTAACCTCCTTCACCGGCTTCGGGGCGGCTTATTTTAACGCAATGATTTAAACATTGAAACTCATATTTTTAACGGTCGCCCTGAATATCTCCTCCTTCTTATTTAAGGGCGGCCCGATTTTTTTAATACAGATATCATAACCAGGCATGTTTTTTTTACGCGAATTTACAGAAAACTTAGATAATTACGCCGAGCAAGGCCTGGTTAACGTATAATTTACAGAAGTAGCCAGAAAGATTTCTCTGTGCGCTCTGTGAACTCTGTGGCTTTCTGGTGTTTATGTTCGAATTCTGGTCTTTTAGAATATCGCATGATCAAAATAGTTGACAAATTGAAAAAGTTCGTCATTCATTACCAATGGCGGTAAAAACGGCGGGTTTTCGAGGTTTTATAAATCGTTCTTTTTCCTATTTTTTTAAGGGTACATCTTTTTATAGATTTCTTCTTGGTACAAGCGATTTTTCTATTTTCTCATGGAACGTGATAATATCGGGCAGAAAACTTACCTTCGCGCATATGGATGCATTTATGCGCGTGGTAATAAACCAGATAAAGTTTACGGGCGCAAAGGCCCTGCCTTTATTGTCAATTATTTCGCTTACAATAGGCGCCTCTACAATCATTCAGGCCGTTACCTTTCTGCCAAAATTCGGACAAGACGACTTTATCGGAAATCTTTTAAAACTGGTCATTGTAAGAGAAATAGGGCCCTTGATAACCGCGATTGTTGTTTTAACGCGCTCGGGCTCTGCCATAGCGGCAGAAATGGCGACCCAAAAACTACACCGCGAAATTGAGGCCATCGAGCTAATGGGCATAAACCCGAATTTATTGATGACTTTGCCGAGGGTTATAGGCGGCGTCGTGGCCGTTTCTTTATTAATCGTTTACTTCGATTTTATCGCCTTTTTAGGAGGATACTTAATTGCCGCGATGGTATCTTCGTTTCCTTTCAGTACGCTTTTAGAGCACTTGCTGAAATCTATGACGCTTTTGGATGTTTTCAGCAGCTTTGTGAAGGCGTTTATTTATGGGCTTACAATTCCTTTGGTATGCAGTTATTACGGCTTAAAACCGAATACGCTTTTTGAAATTCCCATCTATGTGTCAAAAGCGGTGGTGACCAGTTTATTCAGCGTGTTTTTATTAAACGGATTTATTTCTGTAATTTTCTATTTGTAGTATTCTCTAGACAGAGGGAAAATAATTTTCATGCTCGTCAACGTTTCATTCTTCGCGTTAATTTTTTCAATCGTAAAAAATTTCGCGTCATGATTTTCAGACTTTAATAAAAGCATGATTAGGGTGATTCCGTTCTTAGGGATGTTTTTATTTTTTTTAACTTCTTTATAAAACGATAAAATATTATTATATTTATGGGCCTTTTTTGAGTTATCTTGAATTTCTTTTTCTTCAATGGGCCAAAGCATACGATTGTTTATAACATTGATAATTATTCTATGAGGGTTATAGTCGAGATTAAGTTCGGCATAAAGACCCTTTTCTTTCGCCAACTCGGCGGTTTCAAGCAGAGTTTTGTTTTTTAATTCTTCTTCAAATCTCTCTTTACCTTTTTTATATTGAAAATCATTTTCTATTTTAATCTCAATATCGTCAAAGAAAATCTTTTTTAAATTGGCCTCTACGGCGTTTTTACAAAGCTCTTTGATAATTGTTAAAATGGCGGCTTTGTATTCAAGACGATTATATTGCCCTAGAATTTGTGAAACCATAAAATCAATTGATTTTTCGGTTTCTTCAAGAAAATAATACATTTTAAATCTTATATTATTTTCGTCGCGGATGGTTTTTTCAAGTTCCGATTTTAATTCTAAACGCATGGTTGACAATTTAAAATAAGACTTTCTTTTGCCAAGAAAAAATTATCTTTCAATTCGCTGAGGCCTCTTGGGGGCCGTTTCTCGATTGTTGTATTTGACAGATTTTCCGTGACCGGGCAGGTCATAATGACCTGCCCGGATAAAACAGATCCAGTCTAAATGTTAGATTGAGCCGATATTTACAGGAGGGTCAAATGGCCAGAAAACAATATAAACCAGAAGAGATTGTTCAACATTTAAGAACAGTTGAAATCGAAAAATCAAAGGGAGCTACCCAAGAAGATGCCGCAAGGAAGATTGGAGTTTCTTATCAAACACTCCTTCGTTGGCAAAAAGAATATGGTAGCCTGAATCTTGATCAGGTAAAACGCCTGAAGGCTCTGGAAAAAGAAAACGCCAGATTGAAAAGAGTTGTTGCTGATCAGGCAATCGATATTTCAATCTTAAAAGAAGTTAGCGAGGGAAACTTCTAAGCCCGGCAACACCTAGAGAAGCTGTATTATTTCTAATGAAAAAATTGAACTTTTCTCAAAGGCGTGTTTGTCGGGTTATAGGGCAAGTCAGATCAACACAGAGATACATTTCTGTTGCAAACCCATTCAAAGATCGGCTTAGAATCAGAATAATTGAATTGGCCAAAGAGTACGGTCGCTATGGATACAAAACCATCACTTCTATGCTGCAGATTGAAGGCTGGAGAGTCGGCAAAGAAATAGTATACGGTATTTGGCGGCAGGAAGGTCTGAAAGTACCGGCAAAGTAGCCCAAAAGAAGTACTTCGTAAATTCAGCGAAGCTGAATAAGCGATTGTGGCTGAATGACGGTTCCTGTATTAGAAAAAGGCCAGAGTACAAAAATCATATATGGTCATATGATTTTGTTTTTGATAGAACCCATAATGGCAGACAAATCAAAATTCTAAATATCATGGATGAATACTCTCGTGAGTGCCTGGCAACTTTTACGGCCAGACGAATAAGATCTCAGGATGTTATTTTGGTTTTGGCAGATTTATTTCTGATTCATGGCATACCAAAGCATATTCGAAGCGATAACGGCCCTGAGTTTATTGCAACTAAACTTAGAAAATGGTTTGATACTCTAGAAGTGGAGCCGTTATTTATTGAACCTGGTTCGCCGTGGAAAAATGGATACATTGAATCATTCAATGGGAAAATGAGAGATCAATTCTTAAACGGAGAAATATTTTACAGTCTAAAGGAGGCACAGATTTTAATAGAAAAATGGAGGCAGCATTACAATAAGATTAGGCCACACAGTAGTCTTGGCGGGGTACCACCGGCGCCAGAAACTATTAGGCTTGCAGGCTGAAATCTAACACTGAAAGTGGTACAAAATATACTGGCAGGTCACCCCCAAAACCCGCTAAAATCACCCGTTCGGGCTATTGACAAGCGGTGTCTCTTAAAAAAATCAAAAAATGCTTTTCGTCTCAGCTTTTATGTAATAATGTCCATTATTAAGATGATTCATGCAGAAAAATGATTACTTAAAAATATCAGGAATCCTAAAGAAAGGCAGGCGCAAGAATCAAAAAAAATAATATAGGGGCATTTCATCATGAAAAATAAACTTTTATTAATAATATTTTCTATATCATTGGCCGCGTTTAATATCAATTGTTTAAATTCTGAAAAAGAGCCGGTTTCAAATAATGATATAACCGGCGGCGGTTCGGTATGCGGTAATAATATTACTGAGGTCGGCGAAACCTGCGACGATGGGAATACGGTAACCGAAGTTTGTACTTATGGCTCTACCAGTTGTACTGTTTGCGATAGTACTTGTAATTCAATAGCGGGCGCGACATCATATTGCGGCGACTCATTCCATGATGCGGCGGCATCAGAACAATGCGATGACGGTAATACGGTAACCGAAGTTTGCGCTTATGGCTCTACCGGCTGCACTGTTTGCGATAGTACTTGTAATTCAATAGCGGGCGCGACGTCATATTGCGGCGACTCATTCCATGATGCGGCGGCATCAGAACAATGCGATGACGGAAACTATTTTGGCAATGACGGCTGCAGCGTTGATTGTCTTGCCGAGAACAGTATTAACCCCGACGGCGTTAGATTTTCAGGCAATCTTACGGCGGGCGGCAAGGTTCTTTTTGTGCTGCCTGTGCAGGTCGGCGAAACATATAATATTTACTGGAACGACTCATATCAGGGAGACGGTACCCAGACGGCAGACCTGAAAGTGACGGCTAAAAGCGGCGATAACACAATAACTTATTTTTCAAATATCGACTCGGCATATACGACGCCTCAGATTATAACGCCGGCAAGCGGGGGGTTTATAAATTTAATCGTTGAAGGATACTTTACCACATCGGCAGGTTCGTTTGAAATTTGGGTTTTGGGCGAGAATAAAACCCAAACGATAACGGCAGTAAATCCGGTTATTGTAGAAGATACGCTAAACGCGGGTACCATACACAATTATATTATAAACAACCTTGTGCCAAACGCAGTGTATGTTTTATCATGGAACGATGTTTATGACGGCGATGGTACAAAAACAGCCGATATTAAAATAACCGCTAAAAACGCAGACGATACGACTATTTATTTAACAGGGGTAGATTCGGGATACACGAACCCTCATATCATACAAACCGATAGTTCAACGATTATGAATATAACTATTGAAGGTTTATCCTCTTTAGTAACGGGTACTTATTCTTTTCGACTAGAGACTTTTTGCGGCAACAATATCGTTGAGCCTTTATATTATGAAACCTGCGACGACGGCAACAATATTGATCTTGACGGATGCAGAGCGAACTGCGCCGACAATGTCTGCGGAGACGGGGTTATAGAGGGCGAAGAAATATGCGACGACGGAGCTTTGAATAATAATGCGGTTCCCGACGCCTGCCGAACGACATGCGTTCCCGCCGGCTGCGGCGATATGGTTGTCGACTTCTCAGAAGAATGCGACGAGGGAGGCATGCAAAACGCGAATTGCGAAGCCGACTGCAAGCTGCCTGTCTGCGGCGACGGCGTATCTAACGCGCTTGCAGGCGAAGAATGCGAAGACGGAAATTCAATTAGAAATGACGGATGCTCCGTTGAGTGTCTTGTAGAAAATAGTATTTTACCAAACGGCATAAGAGTTTCAGGCAATCTTACGGCGGGCGGCAAGGTTCTTTTTGTGCTGCCCGTACAGCCCGGCGAAACTTACGGGGTTTCATGGAACGATAATTTTTACGGCGACCAAACGCAGTCGGCATACGCGTTAAAAGTAAGCGCTTACAATGAAGATAAATCTACGACATATTTTACGCAGGCATACGGTTATTATAATTATCCCATTGTATTTACAAATGACAGCGGCAGTTTTGTGAACATTGAAGTTGAAGGATACTTTGCTTCGACTGAAGGCGATTTTGAGATTTGGGCATGGGCGGCAAACAGTACAAATATAATATCTTCGGGAACAAGCGAAACGGTTGAAAATTATTTATTAGACGGGGGTGCGCATAATTTTACTTTTGAAAATTTAATTCCCAATGGGGTTTATGTATTGTCATGGAACGATTCTTTTGACGGCGACGGTACGAAAACGGCAGATGTCAAAGTGACGGCAAAAAACGGCGATAATACGACAATTTATATATCTGCTGTCGATTCAGGGTATACAGCGCCGAAAATTATACAGACAGACGATACGGGTATCATGAATGTTACTGTCGAAGGGTATAGTTCATTTTCGGGAGGTACATATTCTCTAAGCCTGCAAACATTCTGCGGCAACAACATTGTCGAGTCTCAATACCTTGAATCATGCGACGACGGAAACAATGTCGATTTAGACGGATGTTCCAGCGTATGCAATATAGAGGGAACTCTTGATTTGGCCGCTAACAATACAACGATTAACGTGGGCATGGCCGAACAGTTTACGTCTTTTTTTACAGATTATCTTAGTAACGTAACCGATGTTACAGATTCTGTGACTTATCATGTTTCTGACGAGTCGATTGGTTATTTCTCGCAAAATTATGAAAGCAAGGGCATGTTTATTCCTTTAAGAGCAGGCAGTGTGGATGTTTATGCTGTCTATGGAAACAATATGACGAGCAACATTATTAGCCTAACCGTAACATATCCGTCAACTTCGGGAAATTTAATTATAAGCGAAATCAGCAGCGCTGACTATGGCTGGATAGAAATCTATAACAATGGCGCAGAACCCGCAAACCTTGGTTTATACCAGCTGCGCGCCCAGTCATGGAACGTCGATTTATGGACGTTTGTGCCCGAACAAACCTATGTATTGCCAGATTTTACCATAGCGCCGGGTAATTATATTCGCTTATTTTCTAATTCGGGAAACAATGGTCTTCAAAATGCCTATGTGGGTGAAAACGCGCAATCAGAAAAGCCTTTTCTTGCCGATTCAATGGGTTTTGTAGAGCTGATTAAAGGAGGCGTCACCCAAGATTTTCTAAGATGGGGTACTAATACCGTAACGCCTATAACGGCGTCTGAATGGTTATCAGCCGGCGCGGCTACAGCTTTGCCTGATAGCTATACGTCACTGGCAAGAGACGGTTCTCTTACCGATACAAATTTATCGGGCGACTGGTCAATACTCATTTATCAAACTCCTAACGGCCCTAATGACGTTACCTGCGCCACTGATGCCGATTTAGACGGCATACCCGACTGCAGCGAGCTGCCCGGTACAACCTTTGCCGGTTTGCCTTTATATGACTGGGGCGCGAGACAAAACCAGCCCGATATATTTTTAGAAATTGATTATATGAAATCGAATATCGAAGGCGAGCTTATAAGACCCATTCGCGAATCGATAGACGCCGTGGTTGATACTTTTGCCGCACGGGGAATTGTCGCCCATTTTGATATCGGCGATGTTTTTGATCAGGCTGCCGGTATCGACCCTGCCGATCACGACTTAGGAGGCGGTACCGAAGTTCCTTATGCTCAGCATCTTGATATAAGTTACTATTCGCCCGATATAGCAAGTTTAGACGAATATAAAAAACTCTACTTTGACATGAGGCGTCTGCCTGTTTTTCATTATATCGTATTTGGCGACGATTCTCCGCCTGATGATTCTTTTGGGGGTTTAGGAGAAATAAACGGAAACGACTTTATTGTAACCTATGGTCACCATACTCTGCATGTAGATAACTGGGCCATGTATGGCTGGCATGGCGGCGTTTTGTTGCATGAGTTGGGGCACAATCTGGGGCTTCGCCACGGCGGCGATGATTCGATAAATGATAAACCGAATTATTTAAGCACTATGAACTATCTGTATAATGGGCCTATAACATACATAGGAAGCCCAGATGAAGGTTATATTTACATAAGATCATATTTTGATTATGGGAGCCCTTGTTATCTGTCTTATGACAGCTCTCTTTCTAATGGTTATATTCTTGATTACTCTGACGGTCTTATGCCCCCTTTAGACGAGAATAATCTTTTTGAATCAAACGGCATTTCTGGCATGGGGTTTTGGGTAGACTTTAACTGTAACGGAATCGTAGATGACGGAATCGCTTACGATTTAAATCCTTATTCTGATCCTACCTTGAATATTTTAACAGATCATGACGACTGGGCCAATTTAGATTTAAATTTTGCAGATGGCTGGTCGGGGTTAGAAGGGCCGCTTTACTTAGGAGATAGACAAAAAGTCGTTTATGAAACGCCTGCCGAAGAGCGCAGAAACAGTTTTATAAAACGCGGTAAGCTCAAAGACAGGCACAGCAAGAGATTTCCCAAAAAAGAGAAGAGAGAAAAAAATAAAGAATAATTAGATCTTAAAATATCATCCTGTGGATGCAAAAGCGGCTCACGGGATGATTAACAGTAAAAAAATTAAAAAAAATCAAAAAATCCCCCGAAAATCTACAAAAATCACCCTTTCGGGTGATTGACAAGCCATTTAAATTGGTATAAAACAAAGGGCACATTGAAGTGTTTTTCATTAGCAAATAACTCTCTAATGCCCCAGAACTTCGGGGGCATTAGATTTTTTTAAAGATAAAAATAGTACAGTTACAATCAATGTTTCTACTAAAAAGCCTAACGCTCTGGGCTTATTTTATACGAGCGGCAATGTTGGCGAATGAATGTTTGATTGGGCCATAGCCAACTTGAGCCGCAGGAAGCGCGGCGGCGGTTACCTCAATACTGATGTAACTTCAACAGTGAGTTCAGCCGATCATTGCCCATTTATTGAAGGAATTACTTTAGGCTTTCGTTTTGTACAAAACGCGAATTAGGTGGCCAGTTTACGTTAAAATAATCGATAAAAATCTTTCTTAAAAAAATTCGCATATAATTATAAAACCTCAAAAAACTTGACACCCGCGCCTTAACTTAGTATCATAACAACGCAGTCATCTAAGGGAGAGGGCTTCTTAAAAAAAGCTCTGATGATTCGCGTGAAAAATTTAAGATACTACAGGTATATACTTTTCATTCTTATCTGTTTTACGTTTTTATATGAAAACGCGGCGGCGAAAGAATATTTTAAATCGAAGATAAACTTTTCAAAAAATAACGAACATGAAGTCAATTTAATTACTTTTGACGGAGTTTCGCTGACAGGAAAACTTTTCTTTAGCGATAATCAAAAAGATAAAACATTCATAACTTTGTTTGCCGATAATAGCTCGCGCGATGTTTACCGAAAACAATTGGCCGAAAAAATATCAGAAACAAACGCTGTGTTCATGGCTCCCACGCGGGTAGAATCGCCCGCAAAACTGATGGGCTTTAATTATCTAAGATGGGCGAAAATGGAAAATGAAAGAGTTCCAAAGTTTAATCGAATTTATTACAAGGGCGATAAAAAGTGGGATTATCTTGAAGTAAAAGATTTGCACGAAGAAATAAAAACCGCGGGATTAAAAAAAACAGCGGCGTTTATACCTTCGTCTTCGGCGGCTATAATTATTGAGAATTACAAAGATATGCCGAATTATGATTATTATATTTTTTTATCGCCTGCGGCTTCTTTGCTTGAGGTAAACGAAAAATTTTTTAACGAGAAAAAAAATATTATATGGGCCGCCTCAGATTTTCAAAAATATACGGCATATAAACTGAAAGAAAAATTCGGCGGTCAGGTTAAAATCTATGCCAAAGCGGGATTTTCTTATTCAATGTTTTTTAGAAATCACGAGATTTACGCCGATATCATGCAATTTATCGACAAATAATACAAAAAATTGACATCTTATAAATCTCTTTATATAGTAATAAAAATAATAACTAAGGAGTAACTAATGTCTAAAATAAGAATATTTTTAATTTCGGTAATCATGGCTGCTATTATGGGTTTATATTGCGCCAACCAGCACCGGCTTGGTGAATCATGCGAAACAAACGGTTCAACTGACGAATGTGAAGCGGGTCTTATTTGTACCAGCGAATCAAGCGGCGACGGCAAAACCTGCGAAACAATTTGCACATCTGACGCCGACTGCACTGACGGCTATACTTGTAAAACTGTTTCAAGCTCAGATTTGTTTTCTTGTCAATATTAAATAAGAATTTGAAATCGCCGCTTTTTTACTTGCATGTAAGATCAAAATATTTTTTTTGATCTTACATGTTAAACTTATCAAAAAAAAATAAATATATTTTTCTTATCTGGCTAAGCGCAAATGTCATTCATAGTTCATTAATTGCTCTTCTTTCTTCGCAGATATATGATTTGAATTTTTTCAAGATCTTGCCGTTAACAATATTTCTGGGATTTTTTATATCGATATTTGCGTCCTGGTTAGGATTTTACTCAGGAAGAAAAGTTTACTATTATTTTCAAAATAAATCGACATCAAAAAGAAACTATTTTTTACAATATTTTTTAGGTTTTGTAATGGCCATGGCTGGTTCTTTGATAGGGTTATTTGTTGGTTTATTATTTTTGAATATCATAATTTCTTATGATAGAATTAAAGACTTTTTAGGTTTTATGATATGCGTAACGCTTATAAGCGTATTTATTATTTCAATTATATTGGCTACAATCGATATTCTTCTATTAAAAAATCGGGAATATAAAAAGAAAATTGAAAAAATGGATGGTCTGGCAAAGAAAAAGTACTTAACAATTAAAGAAAAAGGGGGTATTTTAAAAATAAAATATAAAGAAATTCAATACATTTCTTCTTCAGGAAAAAAATCTATTCTTCATACCGATAATGAAGATATAACGATTTCTGTCTTGCTTAAAGATATTATAAAAAAACTTCCAGAAGAGAAGTTTTTAAGGGTACATAAGGCCCATGTGGTGAATCTTGAAAAAATATTGTCGATGAGAAGCGTAAGATATGGCGCATATCAAATTTATTTAAATAATGAAGACGATACCCCCGTTCCTATAGGTAAGAAGTATTTAAAGTATGTTCGAGAAGTTCTTGGTTGAAAATGATAAAAACATGGTATTTTTAATCTTTTTATTCCCCTAGGTTAGTTGTTCATTCTTAAACTATTGACATAAAAAATATATATGCTAGAATATTAAACAATTGGTTATTGATATACTTAAAACAATAAGTTTATACTGGTAATAGTTGTGCGTGCCTTAAGAGAGGGTATTGGCGGTGTTAATGGCAGGTATTATGCAGGGCTTTTAAGGCGTGTACAACTATTGTCGGTATTTTATATCTTATTTGGCACCATCAAATACAAGTAACCGTCTTCTGCTTCTTTTACGGCAAAGACGTTAATCGGCGTGATAGCCGGCATGCAAAGAGGGTCGCCGGTTTCAAGATCAAATTTTGCGCCGTGGCGGGGGCACTGAATGGTGTGATTTTCAAAGTCAATATCTGCGTCGTTTAAATTTTCTGAATCGTGGCTGCATTTGTTTTCGTAGGCAATCCATCCGCTTTCCTGCGAAGAATCTTTGACCAGAACGATGTTTGTTATTCTGCCGTCGTCTAGTTCGACTTCGACTTCTACAGAGTCTTTTTCTGCAATCTCGGTAATTTCGTTAAGCCCCAAGACCTTGGCCCAGATATAATCGTTTTCGTTGTTTTCTGTTTCCATTAGTTACTCTCCCGTATTAAGAAACGACCTGTCAAAGTTTATCTGAGTTCTGTCTTGAATGGCGCACCAGATATCGTGTAAAAAAGGGTCTTTGTAGGCGGTTTTATCTTGCGTGTGTTTTAGAGATTTTTGCAGAATATCTTCAAAAAATCCGAGAAGAAGAAGATGTTTTGCTTCTTTCTCGTCAAGGCCGCGGCTGGTTAAATAAAAAAGCTCCTCGTCAGAAAGCTCGCCCGTGGCGCTGCCGTGAGAGGCCTCTACTTCTTCGGTTAAAATCTCAAGGCGGGGTATGGCGTCTGCTCTTGAATTTTCAGACAATATGATATTTTTATTGCTCTGATGGGCCGCGCAGGAAACCGTATTTTCAGGTATTTTGATATTGGCCGAGAACACGGCATAGGCGTGTTCTAAAAGGGCCATGTTAAATTCAAGGCTTGATCGAGAATGCGACTCTTTATGGTTTATGTGAAAATCGTGATCGATATGAGAATGATTTCCTACGTGAATTCCGTAGGCCCTATATGAACTCATGCGGTTTAAATTGGTTTCGCTAATAATTTTGCCAAGCTTGCCGCCCGCGCCGAAAAAACCCTGAAGCATAGAAGAGCCTTCGTCAAGCGTTGCGTTTTGCGACCATATCCATGCCGAGTTTTTTGTTTCATTTGAGCCTATGCCTTCGCGCATAAGACAATGCAGATTTAAATTGGCGTTTTTTTCAAGAAAGACGGCGTTATCGAGTACGCAGAATCCCTCTGAAAAACTTTCAATATAAACCGAAGCGTTTGAATTTTCTTCAGCAAAAATAATCATGAAATTAGAATAGAAATTTCGAATGTCTTTTTTAGGGGCGTAAATAAAATGTACGGGAGCGGTATTCTCTTCATTTGCAGATATTCTAAGCACAGGAACCTCTGACATATCTGATAACTTTTCAACCAGCGAAGGGAAGAAAGCGTTTTCGTCGTTCCACTTTATTTTTGAAAGTTTATCTTTTACTTTATTCGCAAATGCGGGGTCGGCTTTTTCCCATTCTTTCATTATTTTCATGTTTTCGCAGACATTTTTTTCGGATGTTTTTTCGATGTCTTTGACTTTCTTCCAGATTAAGGGCAGGTTATAAACGCCATTTTTTACGCATTCATGCATCAGGGGTAAAAGATTTGCAGGGTCAAACCTGCGCCATGCTTCCCATGATTTTTGCGGATATTTTTCAAACAATCCGTTTACAGAGAGCATCTCAGATATTTCGCCGATATATTCAGCCGGTTTTCGCTTGATTGTCGCTCTTTTTACTTTGTCCATATCTTTAATCGCCTAAATTAGCCAATGGCCCCCTCCATTTCAAGTTGTATGAGACGGTTTAATTCTACCGCGTATTCCATAGGCAGCTGCTTGGTGAAAGGTTCTATAAATCCGTTGATGATCATAGAAATTGCGTCGTCTTCTGAGACGCCCCTTGAATTTAAATAAAATAAAACCTCGTCGTCTACCTTAGAAACAGTAGCCTCGTGATTGAGTTTGACGCCTCTTGATTCGGAGGTTTCCATATACGGGTAGGTATCTGATCTCGATTTCATATCAAGCATTAACGCGTCGCATTTTACGTTTGACTTTGAGTTTTTAGCGTCTTTGATTATTTTTATGAGACCGCGGTAGGTGTTTCTGCCGCCGTCTTTTGAGATTGATTTTGACGTTATTTTGCTTGTGGTATTTGGCGCGGCGTGAACAATTTTTGCGCCGGTATCTTGACACTGGCCCTTACCGGCATAGGCGATTGAAAGCACTTCGCCGTGGGCGCCTTCGCCCATTAAAAAGATACCCGGATATTTCATGGTAAGTTTGCTGCCCACGTTGCCGTCAACCCATTCTATTTTCGCGTTTTTATGCGCGGTAGCTCTTTTGGTTACCAGATTATAAACATTGTTTGACCAGTTTTGAATGGTAGTGTATCTTATTTTCGCGTTTTCAAGCGCGATAAGTTCCACCACGGCGGAATGCAGCGAATCTGACGAGTAAACGGGAGCGGTGCATCCTTCAATGTAATGTACGGTTGAACCTTTATCGGCAATGATTAAAGTTCTTTCAAACTGGCCCATGTTCTTGGCGTTTATTCGAAAATAGGCCTGAAGGGGTATGATGACCTGCGTATCGGGCGGTACATAGATGAAAGAGCCTCCCGACCAGACCGACGTGTTTAAGGCGGCAAATTTATTGTCTGCGTAGGGTATTACGGTTCCGAAATATTTTTGTACAATCTCGGGCCGTTCGCGAAGGCCGCTATCCATATCGGTAAAAATAATGCCTTTTTCGGTCAAATCGTCTCTCATTGAATGATAAACAACCTCTGATTCATACTGTGCGGTAACCCCGCCAAGAAATTTTTGTTCGGCTTCGGGAATGCCTAGCTTATCAAAGGTATTTTTAATATATTCGGGAACGTCATCCCAATCTTTTTGCTGCTTGTCTGTGGGGCGAAGGTAGTAAAAGATATTGTCGAAATCAATATCGCCAAGGCTTTTCTGGTTGCCCCATTTTGGCATGGGTTTTTCAAGAAAAGTATGATAAGCTTTTATGCGAATGTCTGTCATCCATTCGGGTTCATTTTTGATTTTTGAGATGTTTCGAACAATATCCTCGTTAAGGCCCTTTTCGGCTTTATAGACAAACTGTTCGGGGTCGTGAAATCCGTACTTGTAATCTTCTTTAATTGATCGGGCTTCGTTTTTTGAATCGCTGCTCATTAGCCGGCCTCTTTGATGATATCGTCGTAGCCTTTTTCTTCAAGAGCGTCTATAAGATCATACCCACCCTGTTTGATAATTTTACCTTTTGCCAGTACATGCACGTTGTCGGCCTTTACGTAATCAAGCAGTCTTTTATAATGCGTAATTAAAAGATATGATTTTTTGTCGTCAACAAGGTTGTTAATGCCCTCTGATACAATTTTTAAAGCGTCAATGTCAAGGCCCGAGTCTATTTCGTCGAGAATAGCCATTTTCGGCTGAATCAGGCTCATTTGCAGAATTTCCATCCGTTTTTTTTCGCCGCCCGAAAAGCCGTCATTTAAATAACGTCTCGCGAATTCAGGATCCATTTTTAATTCTTGCATCTTATCGCTAATTTCTTTTCTAAATTCTTTAAGGGGAATGTCTTGATTGCGCATGGTTTTTAATACGCTTCTTAAAAAATGGCTCACAGAAAGACCGGGTACCGCCGCCGGATACTGAAAACTTAAGAAAAGCCCGAGGCGCGCTCTTTCAAAAGCGGGCATCGATAAAATATCCACAAGTTTGTTCTCTTTTTCGCTGAAAAAGAGAATTTCGCCTTCGGTTACATTGTAATGAGGATGTCCCATGATGACCGATGAAAGGGTGCTTTTGCCCGAGCCGTTCGGTCCCATGATGGCGTGAATTTCGCCTTCTTTAATTTCAATGTTAATGCCGTGAAGTATCGGCGTTTTTTCTTCTTTATTCTGCGGATTTACATATTCCGCATGAAGGTTGTTGATTTTTAAAATTGTCTGTTTTTCGTTCATTCTTTACTTCTTCGCTTTGTTCATTTAATTTTTGAAAATTAGAATCTTTATCTAAAGAAATTAACATTATATTAGTATATTTATATTTTATTATATTGGCCAAAATATTTTTGTCAAGAGTTTTTTTATCGAAATTTTCCTATAATATAAAAAATCAGCGATAGAAAAAGGCTTATTAGGATAGAAGTTCCCAGCGGAAAATAAAATTTAAAATTTTCTTTTTCAATAACAATATCTCCGGGAAGTTTACCTAAAAAAGGGAGTTTGCCTGAAAAATAAAAAATAACGCCTATAATAAGAAGAATTACGGCGATTATGATTATAATTTTGCCCAACTGCTCCATTTGTTTACAATAACGAGATATTAGACCCATTGACGATAATTTATTAAATTATTTTAGTGGGAAATAACGAATCGTTAAATATAAGCGCCCATAAAAGCGGCAAATTAAAGCGGGTCGCCGATAAATTGTGGAGCGTTTATGAAAAATGCAATTTGTGCCCGCATGTCTGCGGGGTAAATCGTTTCAAGGGCGAAAAAGGCTTCTGCCAAAGCGTCGCAGAATTAATAATATCAAGCGCTTATTCTCATTATGGCGAAGAATCGGCTCTTTCAGAAAGACAGGGTTCGGGAACAAAAATATGTTTCTTCAAAGTCTAAAAATCTTTTTGGAACTTCGATACTAAAGCTCATATGCTTATCTGTAAAAGGATGAACAAATTCAAGTTTCATTGCCGATAACAGCATGCCGTATTCAGATATGGCGTCTTGTGTTTCTTTTGAAATATTGTACTTTTTATATTGGCGGGCGTCTTTTGAGTAAAGAGAGTCGCCCACAATATAATTTCCCGACGAGGCAAAGGTGGCCCTGATTTGATGGGTTCTTCCCGTTAAGAGATTTATTTTTAATTTTGAAAAACTTTCGCATGCTCTTTCGGTTTCGTATTCTAAAACGGCCTCTTTATCTTGCGGATGTATTTGCTTTTCAGAAAAGCGCATTTTCTTTCTGTTAACCGGATGTCTTCCTATAAAACCTGAAATTCTGGTTTTATCAGAGGTTATGCGACCCCATATGAAAGCCAGATATTCTTTTTTTATTTTTCGCTCCTGAAATAGTTTAGAGAATAAATGATGCGATTGGTTTGTTTTGGCGATCAATATGACGCCTTCGGTTTCTCTGTCTAAACGGTGAATGATTCCCGGTCTGTCGGGCATTGTTCCGTCTGATAATTCTTTTATTTGGGCCAAGAGAGAATGCACGAGAGTATCTTCTTTTGTGTTTATTCCTGGATGAACCGTCATGCCGGCGGGTTTGTGTAGAACCGCGATATATTCGTCTTGAAAAAGAATGGGTATGCCTAAATTTAGGGGTTTTAATTCGGCGGGTTTTTCTTCTATAATGATGACTTCTATCTGGCTTCCAGAAGACAGTATTCTCGACGGTTTTTGCGAAACTTTATTGTCGACTGTTACATATCCGTCTTTAATTGTTTTCTGTATTTTTGCTCTTGAAAATAGGTTTTCTAAATTTTCATGAAGAAATAAATCTAACCTGATTTGCTTATCGGCGAGAAACACATATTTTGTCTTGTCGCCGTCTTTTTCTTTTGTAAAACTCATGTTTTTTCATAAGTTCAGAACAGAATCGTTCAACTTTTTTCTGGCTTCGCTTTTTCGGTTTTTTGCTGCAATTTGTATTCCTTTTCAAATTGATAAAAAGCAATAGCTAAAAGCACCGCGCCTATTGATATGAAGGCGTCTGCAATATTATACGTGGGCCATCTATGATCGCCAAGGCCCATATCGATAAAGTCGACAACGCCCGGTCTGAAGAAACGATCGGTAAAATTGCCCAGAGCTCCGCCTAAAATCATGGATACCGAGGTTTCAAATAACGGGCCGCTTTCATGGGTTCGAATGTAGTAAATAACCAGAAACAATATGGCAATGCCTGTTAGTACCTGAAAAAACATGGGATTGCCCTGACCAATGCCAAAAATGCCGCCTCTGTTTAATACGTAATGAAACCGCAGATAATCGCCTATGACAGAGAAACCCGAATTTGATTTTAAAGCTTGTACCGCCCATATTTTTGTTAAAAAATCAAAAAGCCATACTCCTGCTAGAATCATTATAAATTTTTTGTTTATTTTATTCATTTTTTTATCTTGATTTTAACGGCGATAATATAAGCTTTATATTTTAAACCGCTTTGTTTATTAAATAGAAGCTTTATTTTAACCGTTTATTATTTTTGGAATCTATAAATTTAAACAAACCTTACCCATCAACCTTTTTTTATTAAAATAATAATTTTTCTACTTCGCTGTAATGCTCTACAGGGTATGTTTTTAATCCTTTTTTTAAGGTATCATGCAGTTCGTCCCAGTCTTTCTGGTTCTCTTTAGGGAAAATAATTTTCTTAAGCCCTATACGTCTGGCCGCTATGACTTTTTCTTTTAAACCGCCAATAGGCAGAACCTGGCCCGTTAGTCTTAACTCGCCCGTCATTCCGAAACCTTGACGAATGATTTTATTTTTATAAAGCGATAAAAGGGCCGTCGCGATGGTAATTCCCGCAGACGGACCGTCTTTTGGCGTTGCCCCGTCGGGCACATGTACATGTATATCGTGTCTGTTCCAGTATTTTTCGTCGTTAACCAGAGATTTCACATATGTTAAGGCGATCTCGGCGCTTTCATTCATTACTTTTCCTAATTGCCCGGTTAATCTCATTCTACCTTTGCCAGGGTTTGACTTAGATTCAACCATAAGAGTTGCGCCGCCTAAAGACGTCCACGCAAGGCCAATGGCGTTGCCGGGGTAAAGAACCTTGTTTTCTTCATAGGTATTAAAACGCGGCGGACCCAGTATCTCTTTGAGGTTATCGGCGTTGACATTGTCGGGAAATTTCAGCTTTTGAACAGTTTTTGTCGCCGCTTTACGATATACTTTTTGGATGTTTTTTTCCATAGAGCGTACGCCGGCTTCGCGCGAGTAATTTTCAATGATAGCTTTTAGCCCGTCGTTAGAAATTTTAGGAGCCTTTGATTTGTCAAGACCCATGTCGTTTATCGCTCTTGGTATAATATATTTTTGAGCGATTTTTATTTTTTCTTCCATGATGTATCCGGCAAGCCTGATTATTTCCATTCGGTCTAAAAGAGGCCCCGGAATTGTGTCTAAGGCATTTGCGGTTGTAATAAAAATAATTTGCGAAAGATCAAAAGGTAAATCGAGAAAATGATCTCTAAATGAAAAATTTTGCTCGGGGTCAAGTACCTCTAATAACGCGCTGGCGGGGTCTCCCTGAAAAGAAACTCCCAGTTTGTCAATTTCATCCAGCATTAGTACAAGGTTTTTAGATTTTACAACTTTTAGGGCCTGTATGACTTTGCCCGGCATGGCCCCTACATAGGTTCGCCTGTGTCCCTTTATTTCGGCCTCGTCTCTCATGCCGCCTAATGAAAAACGAAAAAACTTTTTATTCATAGAGCGGGCAATTGATTTTCCGACAGATGTTTTGCCCACGCCTGGGGGGCCTACTAAGCATATTATAGAGCCTTTTTCGGCTTTTCTAAGCTCTCTTACGGCTAAATATTCAATAATTCTTTCTTTAACGTCTTCTAGCCCGTAATGATCTTTATCTAAAATGACTCTTGACTTTTTTAAATCGACAGATTGAAATTTTGCGTTTTCCCATGGCAACTCCAGTATTGTATCTAGATAGTTTCTAATGACGCCGTATTCGCTTGAGTTTGAACTTACATATTCCAGTTTTTCAATTTCTTCATGGGCTTTTTCTTTTACTTCTTCAGAAAGCTTTATGTTTTCGAGTTTTCTTCTGTAATAATCGGCGTCTTTTTCGGTCGATTTGTCGATTCCCAGCTCGTTTCGTATCGCTTTTAACTGCTCTTTTAAATAATATTCTCGCTGGCTATTTTCTATTTTATCGGCGATTTGACCCTGGATTTTCTTTTGAAGCTTGATAAGATCCATTTCTCGGGCGATAAACTGCAAAGCTTTTTCAAGCCTTTTTTTTACGCTAAAGGTTTCAAGAATTTCCTGATATTCTTCTTTTTCAAGATTTAAAATAGAACATACAAAGTCGGCAATTTTACCGGGTTCGTCAACATTGACCAGTGTCAGTTTCATCTCTTCGGTAAATAACGGATTTTGCATGGCCATTTCTTTTGCGTTGGTTAAAACCGCCCGCGTTAGGGCCATTAGCTCTTTATCTTTTTCTCGTTGGGTCAAGACGTCTTTTTTATATTCAACGATTGCATAAGGGTAGGGGCGGTTTGTATCATACCCTTTAACCAAAAATCTGCTAAGAGTATTTATTAATAAGTGAAGGCCCCCGTCGGGAAGATTTATTTTTTTAATAATTTTTATGACGGTGCCCACATTATAAAGATTTTCAGTGTCAAAACCTTTTCTTGTATCGTCTTTTTGAAGAATTAAACCGGCAAAATGCGTCTGTTTCATGATTCTTTCGACAGCTTTTGCAAGGGGGCCTGAAGAAATAATAAGCGGAGTTATCATTCCCGGAAAAACAGGCCTAAACCTAATGGGTATTATAGAAAGTTTTTCGGGTAAGATTTGATCTACTGATACAATGATTTGCGAATTATCGTTCATTTCTTATTATTATTATATGTATAAATACCTATGTAGTAAAGTGTTTTTTCAAAAATTCGGGATAGTTATATCTTCTTGATATCAAACGCATTTTTATCATTCGTGATCGAGCGCACCGGTTTACGGCATGTTGTCAACCGTTTTTATTTTTAACTGATATTTCAAGCGATTTTGAAAATAATTTCTATGCGGTTCGGCGGTAAGACGCAAATGTTCATTTGTTTTAATATCGTCAATTTTATTTTGATGGAAAAACCAGACTCCTTCGGTATTTTTTTGGATGGTATCATTAAACGTAAAACGGGCGTGTTTGCCGTCTTCTCCCATTTTTATAATTTTTGTAGGCGGCGTAAGATCGACTGAAATTATCGGGTGCGGATTCAACGGTCCGTATGGGGCAAATGAAAGAAAACTATCCCATAAATTATGATTTAGTTCGCCTTCATTAATATTGATAGTCGGTTTAAAATTTAAAATATCCGATTCTTCTTCGATTTTAGAAAAATTTATTTCTAAAGCCGCTTTGTATATTCTTTCATTAAAGGTTTCTAAATCTTTTTTTTCAAGAGAAAAACCGGCGGCATATTTATGTCCGCCCCATTGAATAAAAATATCCTGAATATGCGTTAATAAAGATAGTACATTTTCTTTTTGATAGGCTCGAATAGATCCTCTTAATGAATCAAAATCGTCGACGATCACAACAACCGGCTTTTGAAAATTTTCAGCAAGCTGGCTGGCGGCAGAGCCAGAAATGCCCCGATGAATTTGCGAATCATGAATTACCAGAAGAGGCAGGTCTTTATCCATTTTTTCGGCAGCCGCTATAAGTTTTATGACAGCTTGACTTGAAAGAGTTTTGCGGTCGTCGTTTAATTTTTTGATCTCAAACGCTTTTTTTGCGGCATAAAGAGGCTCTTTTGAAATAAAGGCTTCGGCGACAATATGCGGGCTTCCTAATCGGCCGGGAGCGTTAATTGCAGGCGATAGAAAAAATGCGATGTCCTGTTCAGATATGGGTTTTTCCCATAAGTTTAACGCCTTAAGCAGTTCGCGCAGACCCATAGATAATGTTTGGGGTTTCTGATTTATAAAACGAATAGCTTCGCTTACGATAATACGATTATCTTCATTGAGGGGAACAATATCGGCAATTGTTCCGATGGCGGCGAAAGGAATATATTTATATACAAGACCAGACGCTTTTTTTAATCTTAAATTCTGCAATATATTAAATTTGTCCGTTGAATTTAAGAAGTCCTTGTTTTTATCATGAAATTTAGACAGCGTCAATAATTCAAAATTATTTTTTATTTCCTGTTCCCATAAAACATCTCCTTCATATGTTTTGCTATGAGTGGTCGAAAATTCAATTGTTCTATCATAATTCGTTTCGCTTAAATTCAAGGGAATTGAATTTTTGATATATTCAACGGAAAAATTTGAATTTCCGGTATTATGGGTTTTAACGGCGTAAACAATGTTATATTCGCGCGTGAATGAAAACGCCAGTGCCTGTATGAATTTATACGTTATCGCAGATGTACAGAGCTCTTTTTCGGGAAAATGATCTTCGAGAATTTTCGGGTTTATAAAGGCGTCCGCATCGGGAAAATCGTCTTCATTTTCAGGAAGGGTATGGTGATCAATGATAATAATATTTAATTTATTTTCAAATTTATCTTTTAATTCATTTAAGGTTTCTTTATTTGACGATGCGCAGTCAAGGGCTATAAATATATCTATATTTTTAGATTCTAATCTATTGACCAGTTCGGGCGAAATTCCGTATTTTTCGTTTTCTTTTTGCGTAAGAATTTCAACTTTATCTTTGTTATAGTTTAAATCTACCGTTAAAAATAAATACAATATAGAAGCCGAAGAAAGCCCGTCGGCGTCTTTATCGCAAAAAATAACGATATTCTTATCGCCGTCTTTAACGGCATCTTGAAGTATTTGAATAGCCTTTGTTATATTTGGCAGAAAAAAAGGCGAACGCATTAAAAAATGATAGGGAAATAGCTGGGTTAATATTTTTCTTTTTAAAAAAGAAACTTCATCTTCTTTGTTTTTTATGTCGCATTCATATTTATAATATTTGCAGGTTCTTTCGAACCATTGTTCTAAGATATTTTTTTCAATTTGATTGTCAGTTTTTTTGGAATATATCGTATGACTTAAATTTATATTTTCTAATAATTCTTTCATTGGCGATATGAAATTTTGTTTATTTCATGATAGTCGTACCGTTATGACGGCCGTTTCTCTCTATTTGAATCGCCAAGGTCTCTATATTTCCGTGCAAGGTTCCGGTGTTTGAAATATGAACAAGATCGGCCTGGTTTATGTTCCCTTGGTGCCGGCCCTTTATATGAATTTCTTTGATAAAGACATCTCCTCTAAGTTCGCCGTTATTTTCAATAACCAACGAGCCTTTGCTTTTAACGCTGCCGTCAATTTTGCCGTGTAAATGCATCCTCCCATCAAATTCAAGTTCGCCTTGAAATATAATATCGTCAGTAATAATTGTCGTTTTACTTGAGATGTCGGCCATTAATTAAATAATCCTTTTTTTAATTTTTTGTCATGTATTTTTAATTTTAATTTATCTTCAATTTCTTTATCTTTTGAAGTTAAGGTTTTTCTTATTCTTTCATGCATTAAGCGCTGGTAAACAGCTTTTCTCATGGTGCTTTTATCAAGTTTTTTTCTTTTCGCCCCGTGGGGTTTATTTCTATTAAAAGTATCGTTTTTTATGGCAAATTCAAGCTCTTTGTCTACCTCGTCATCTGTAGGATAAATATCGGTAACCCAGTTTTCAAACCGATAATGCGCCGCCAGCATTTTATCGTTGTTTAATTCTAACGCTTTTTTAAATTCATTTGTCAAATCATGTTTATTTAAGGCCGCTTCTTTTGAATATGCGGAGGCTTCTAAAAACATTGAATAATATCTCTTAAGATTATCAGAGGCAATCGTTTGTTCAAGCGATTCAAAGTTTCTTTTGCTGATAAACCATAGAAAATCAATAAAATCAGATTTCTTTATTTTTATATTATTATTTTCAATTAAAAATTCTTTATTTTGCCAGTTATCGGGTATTTTTACGTTAAAACCGATTGTAATATCGTATTTTTTTAAAATATTATCTTCATATGATTTCAAGGCTTTATTTAAATAGTTTTTCCAGATATTTTGCGCTTTTCTTTCTGCTAAAGCAGTATTTGCGTTCTTTTGATCTTTCAATTCTTCTTTGAAAATAAAATCGATATGCTCTTTATAATTTTTTTCTTTAACATCGAGTAATTCAATAAGGTGCCAGCCAAACTGCGATCTTACCGGGGCTGAAATCTTGTTTTCTTCGGGTAGTTTTTCTGTTTTAGCAGTTTGTATATAATAAATTAAACCGGGAGCAGTTTCGATTTTTAACCATCCGTCTTTTTCAGGTTCTTTTGCGGTAACAATGGCGTTTTGAAAAACTTGCGCAAATCTTTTATCTTTATCAGAAGGGCTTGAAAACATCTTGCCCACCATTTTAACTCGGTAAGGATTTCCCGTAATTTCGCCGGCAAGACGGTGTACGGCGTTTTGAAATTCTTGCGACATGGTACCCTTCATGAAGAGGCCAAGATCTCCTCCTTTTTTTGCGGTTGCGTCTTGAGAATATTTCTCAGCCGCTTTTTCAAACGAGATTTTGCCAGAAATTATTTCTTCGCGTATTTCTTCTATTTTTTGATAAGCTTCTTTTTCTTCTTTCGGGTCAGTCGTTTTCATGAATAATTGCGACTCTTTAAGTTTTAAAATAATATGCCTGGCATGATAAAATTTTTGTTTTTCATCTTTAAGTCTGTCTTGTTGATGATTTTTATAATGATTATGCAATGTATTTAGATAGACGACTTTTTTCATTCTTAAAAAATCTTCAGTATTGGCTAATTTAGACTCTCTCGCGAGTTTAATTACTTCTCTATTGATAGAGAACTCTTTGATTATGCGTTTTTGAAGATTCGGATTCTCACTAACCATAGATTCTGCGTTTCTCGATTGCGCCTCTTCAATCATATCTTTTATTGTAATGGGCCCGTTGCTGTCAACGGCCATTTCTTCATTCTCTTTTTCTTTGCAAAATAAGAATATAGATAAAATAATTAAGATAAAGCTTAATTTGTATTTGTTAGTATTCATCATATTTTCAAAATTTAAAAAAGTATACTACTCGTCAAGCGAGTTTTAATAATCAATGGTAGGAAGATTTTTTAGTATTTCGGCCCGTTCTTTTGAAGAGATATTTTTTTCTTTTTGCGCATTAGGCAGTTCGAAAGATTTTATGCGCCTTGTGGCCGGCAAGTTTTTTTTATTTTCATAATGTTCTTGATTATATTGATTTATCAGAATATCGACATCTTCTTGTTCTAAAATGTCTTCGTCTATTTTTGAATTCATGTTGTCGGTTTTAGAGCCGATGGATATTTTATTATGCTCAGCGTAATTTTTTTTCATTAAATTGTCAAGATAGTCTTGCTCTAGATCGGCAAACGTAAAACTGCTTCGAATTTCGGCTAGTTTTCTTGAGGGTTCTTCTATTTCTTTCATCGAGGGAATTAAATGTTCGGGAGGATTTTCAATTCGAAGTTCCATTAATTTTACTCGTTCGTTTAACAGATGGTTTATTTGAAGTTCAAGAGAAATATTTAAAGATGCGCTGTATGTTCTGCCTTTTTCAAGAGACGCTTCTATTCGACGCAGCTCTTCAATATCTCTATCTAATACTTCTAGTCTTTTTAAAACATGAACAAATTTTACCGGAGACATGTAACAATATGAAAGATCTTAAGCTACTGTCAATAATATTTATTTAAAATTTTTATATGCAAGAGTTGTAAGTTTTTGATTTTATCCTTGTAAACTTAAAAATTAATTAGAAAATGAGTAAAATCAAAGTAACCCAATATATTCTATTGATCTTGTTGGCGGTTCTTATCATAAGCGAATTTGCCTTTAATTATGTTATTTATCAGAAACAAAAAATAGAAGCCTATCAAATTAATATTGCCGGAAGGCAGAGAATGCTTTCTCAGAAAATAGTTTTAAATACGTTTCAATTTGTAAATTCTGATAGTACTGCGAAAAAAAATATTTTTCAAGAAAATATTACTGATAATATTGATGCATATCGGGAACAATTAGATTTTCTTTTAGGTAAAAATATATTAAACGGTTTTAGGGTAGAACCCGAAGAAATACCAAAAGAAATCTACTACGGCAATATCGCTTATACGGTTAGAGACTCTGAAGATTTTATCAATGAAGTGCAAAACATATTAAAAACGGCAGAGATACAAAAAATAATGTATCTAAACACTACATTGATACCCAAGGCCGATAAGCTTACTTCATTGCTCGATTATAATGTAACTCACTATGAAAAGAAAGTGGTAGAGTCTGAAGAATCATTGAAATATTTTCAATATTTGATTGTTTCTATTCTATTGTTGATAATCATCTTACAGGGCAGGGGCTTTTTTAAAAAGAGCGCGTATGCTTTTGAAAAAGAATCTAAAGCGAGAGAATCTTCCGAGAAATTGTTAAAAGAGGCCGAAAGAATCGCCAATCTGGGTTCATTTAAAATTGATCATATAAAGAATGAAATTATATGGTCAGATCAAAAATACAGAATTTATGAAGTAGATAAATCAATAAAGCCTTCAATGGGTTTGTTTTTAAGCAAAATACTTAAAGAAGACAGAAAATTTGTATTAAATAACTATAAATTGTCGCTTGAGAACCAATGGCCATTTGACGTGGAATTCAGGTTAAAAATGAAAGACGGGCGAATTAAACATCTACATGAACGTATGGAAACAGAATTTGACGAAAAAGGAAGGCCCGTAATATCGATAGGCGCCTCGTATGATATGACAGAATATATAAAAGCGAATGAAGAGCTTGAGTTGTATCGCATGATGATTGAAAAAAGCGGCGACCCGGTTTTCTTGATTGACGACGACGATAAATGTAAAATGATTTACGTAAACGAAGCGGCCGTAAAACACTATGGCGTTCCTAAAGAAGAGATCTTAAAGTGGCGCATACCAGATTGGGATCCCAACTTTTCTTACGAAAAGCTTGACGAACATGTTGAAGAAGTTAAAAAAATCAGGAATTTGTTTATTGAATCTGAGCATAAAATAAAAGGCGGCAAAGAAGTCGTTCCCGTTGAAGTTTCTTTGAATCATATTGAATATAAAGGCAGAACATGTCATTTTGGATATTTTAAGAATATTTCTGAAAGAAAGAAAAAAGAAGACGAATTAAAAGAAGCCAAAGAAGCGGCCGAGGGGGCAAATAAAGCTAAAAGCGATTTTGTTGCAAATATGAGCCATGAAATAAGAACCCCTATGAACGCTATTATCGGTTTTTCTGATTTATTAAAAGAAAAAATAACCGATTCAAAACAAAAAGGATATTTAAATTCTATTATTTCGGCAAGCAAAACTCTGTTGACGCTGATAAACGATATTCTGGATATTTCAAAAATAGAAGCCGGTAAGCTAGATGTTCATTACAATCCGTTTAATCCTCATGAACTTTTTAAAGAGATGGAAAAAGTATTTTCTCAAAAAATGGCAGAAAAGAATATCGAATTTATAATCAATATTGAAAACTCCATACCCAAGGGGCTGGTTCACGACGAGATAAGAATAAGGCAGATTTTATTAAACTTAATAGGAAATGCCGTAAAATTTACCGAAAAAGGCTTTGTGAAATTATCGGTAACAAAAGAATATACCGAAGATGACAAAAGTAAGCTTGATTTAAGTATTATTGTCGAAGATAGCGGCATAGGCATAAGCGAAGAAGATAAAGAAAAAATATTCAGTCCGTTTCTTCAGTCAAAAGATCAATCTCATGCAAAATATGGCGGTACCGGTTTGGGGCTTTCTATTTCAAAACGTCTTGTTGAAATGATGGGCGGAAGCATCAAATTAAATAGCGAGCTTGGTAAAGGTTCGAAGTTTATCGTAAATATTAAAGATATAGCCGTCGCTTCTATTGAAATCGATAGAAGCGACAAAATAAGCGAGAACTCTCTTTATGATTTTGAAAACTCTAAAGTTCTCGTTGTAGACGATATTGACGAAAACCGCGAGCTTGTAAGGGGATACCTTGAAAAATATAATTTTGAAATATTAGAAGCCGAAAACGGCAAAGAAGGGGTACGGTTTGCCGAAGACTTTCTTCCTGATTTGATTTTTATGGATATGAGAATGCCCGTAATGGACGGTTATGAAGCGATTAAAATATTAAAAGAAAACGAAAAAACTAAGAAAATTCCGGTTGTCGCGCTTACGGCATCGGGCATGAAAAGCTCTGAAGAAAAAATCAAGACTATTACCGAAGGCTACCTGAGAAAGCCCATCAATAAAAACGATTTACTCGGCGAAATAGCAAAACATATTTCGCATACGAAAAAACAAAGTGAAGAAAGCGTCTCTAAAGATGAATATGGCGAAAAAGAGATTCTTGATAGATTTAACCGGTATATTCTCAACGATGAAAAGCCTGAAGATTCAGGCAGTATTGACAATGAGTTTATCTTGAAAATTGAAAATGAAATAAAAAACGCAAAAGACAGTTTATCAGAGCATTCGGCTTTTTCTGATTTTAAAGATTTTTTTGAACGTTTAGAGAGTATTAATATAAATTACAATAACCGTTATGTTTTAATTTTTATTGACAAATTAAAATATCATGTTTCTTTGTATGATATGAACGGCTTATTAAATACAATGGAACACTTAAATAAACTTGGCTCAAAGATAAAAAAACTCATAAATTAAAAAAGGAGAGTATAAAAATGAATGAAACAAAACAAAAAAACGGTTCTATCTTAATTGTCGACGATACCCCTGAAAATATACAGGTTTTAGGGGGGCTTCTTGAATCGAAAAATTATAAAGTGTACGCCGCCCAAAACGGCGCACAGGCTCTGAAAGTTGCAGATCAAAAATTACATGATATCATACTGCTTGACGTCATGATGCCCGAGTTAAACGGCTTTGAAACCTGTCAAAAACTCAAAGAATCTGAAAAGACAAAAGATATTCCCGTAATATTTTTAACGGCAAAAACAGAATTAGACGATATCATGAAAGGTTTCGAATGCGGCGGCGTCGATTATGTGACAAAGCCCTTTAATTCTGCAGAGTTGTTAAAAAGAATTGAAACTCATATAGAGCTTAGAAATTCAACAGAGGCGCTGAAAGAAATTAACAGTAATTTTAAAGAACTTATACATGTTTTGTGCCATGATCTGGGAAATCCTATATATGCCGTACAGGGCATTTTAGAGCTTGGATTAGAAGATAAGAAGTTCTTAGAAGAAAATATTGAGATTATGAATACGGCGGTAAAAAACGCGGTTGAAATTATTGACGTAATCAAAAAGCTAAGAGCTCTTGAAGAAAATAAAATTCAGCTTAAATTAGAAACTTATGATCTAAAGCCTTTAATTGAAGAAAGTATAAGAATATTAAAACAGAAAATAGAGAAGAAAGAAATTCAGACGAAAATTGACGTTGGCGAAGATATTAAAGTTATGGTTGAAAAAACGACATTTGTTAATTCGGTTATCAATAATATTTTATCAAACGCCGTTAAATTTTCAAATAAAAAATCTGAAATTAAAATAACGGCGGCAAAAAATAACGATCAGGTTATGCTTAGCGTAAGAGATTTTGGCATAGGCATACCAGAAAAAATAAAGAGCGAAATATTTAAGTTAAACGCCGTAACCACAAGAAAGGGCACAGATGACGAAGCCGGCACCGGCTTCGGAATGCCTCTGGTTAAAAAATTTATAAACGCATATAACGGCGATATTGAAATTCACTCATGGGAAGCGGCCGGTTCAAATGAAGAACAGGGAACCGAGGTAAAGATAATATTAAAATCGGGATAATTAGCCGCAGAGAACACAGAAAAAAAAAGAGTGTTGGTTTCAAGAAAAAATATTATCAATTTCTATAGGTAGATCATGCAGATCTATCATCGCGTTAATAAGGTAGGCCCTTTGAAAAGATGGTAAGTCGTTTGTCGTAATGTCTGATGTTATAATTACTTTTTCGTCAAGAAGCTGTTCGCGCTTTGTGCCTTTTAAAAGCGCTATCTCGGGGGTAATGTATTTTTCTCCGTCAAAAAAGACGATATTGGCGCTTGATGTATCTGTAAAACGATTATTTTTAACGATGAGTATGTCGTCGCAAAATTCTTTTTTAGAAAACAAATCGTCAAGCGCCTGACGATTTTCGGTTTTGTGAGAATATTCAATTTCGTTATCGTTAATTAATTTCAATGATTTGATATTTCTTATTTTGTACGGTAAAACTTCGGCGCTTAAAATATCTTTCGAATAAATTATTCTTAATTTATACAGAAGATCATGATTGATATTAAACGCGATTTCTTTACCGGCGTTTGCCGATGTAATTACTTTCAAAACAGACGAATTCGCGTTTAAGTTTTCAATTTCAATAAAATCGTTAATATTAAAAACGCCCGATAAGCCAAGCAGGTTTTTTCGCGAATAAATCATTCTTTCATTGTGATAAAACAGATTATAAATTTTTCCGTTTTTTATTTTAATTGATTCAATCAAGCGGTACATATACTTTAATAATCATTTCGCGATATTCTTTTTCTGGTTCGCTGTAGACGGTAATGCCTCCGCCGCTTTTATAAAAGAATTCGCCGTTTGTTTTCTCAATATAACGAATCATAACGGCGCTGTCAATATTTCTGCCGTCAAAAATTCCGAAAACTCCGGTGAAATAATTTCTCGGCATTTTTTCGGCTTCTTTAATAATTTCGACCGTCTTTTTTTTGGGCGCCCCGGTTACCGAACCGGCGGGCAATATTATCTCAAATAAATCTCCGAAATTAAATCGGTACTTGTCGATAAGTTTGCCGGTAATTTTTGAACTTATCTGAAGCAGGTCTTTTTCAGATGTTTTGATTTTTTCGCAGTATCTGAATTTTTCGACCTGAACATTATTTGAAACCATGCTTAAATCGTTTCGAATCAAATCGACAATGGTAATGTGTTCGGCAAATTCTTTCGCGTCGTTTAGTATTATATTTTTAGCATCGGGAATTGACGCGTCGATGGTTCCTTTCATGGGATAAGACGATATAATATCATCATTAATTATAACAAACGTTTCTGGAGAAAATACAATAAATCTGTCTTGAAAATATAATTTATATCTCGCGCGGCTCTCAAAAAATATCTCTTTCAGCGTTCTGTCGGAGGTAATTTTTGTAGGAAACGTTAAATTCAATAGATAAGAATTGCCTGCTTTTTGATTTTTAACAACATGATAAAATGCTTTTTCATATTCTGAAAAAGTCACGGGTTCTTTTTTTAATATTGGCTTCGTATCTCTTCTTTTTTTCAGGGGTTCGTCATAATTTTGTAGATTGTTTACTTTGTATAAAATTTCAGAAGAATCAATTTTATCCAGAGGCCTTATAAACGGATGTTTGCGCTCAAAGTCAATAATAAAAAGAAAAGGCGTTTTCATTGCGCCTAATTGATTCATTTCTTGAAGCATCAATAAGTTATATGAAAATTAAAAATATTTAGATAAACCGTTTAACCATGATTCATAAAAAGAATCTATCGGTAAATTAATATCATTTAAAATGAAATTGTCTTTTTCAAGCGAGTCGCCAAGATGCAGCGTTGGTATCTGGTTATCTTTCATGAAATTTAAAAACCCGTCTTTATTTTTCGGCGAGACGCTTATTATATAAGATGACGCGCTTTCGCCAAAGAAAAATATATCAAGATTATTATCTTTATATTCAAATTGCGGGTTTGAAAAAAGTTCAGACGCGAATTGAAATCCGCATTGTATGTTCATTCTTTTCGAATAAAAAATTCCTTTTAATAGAGCCGTCAATATGCCGCCAGAAGATACATCCGCCGCCGATGAAATAAGCTTGCTTTGGTTAGCTTTTAATAAGGCGCGAGCGGTTTTTATTTCATGCTGAAGATTGATTTCGGGCACAGGGCCGGTTTTTATATTTTTTGAAATATAAAGATACTGAGAGGATGTCAGGGCGGGGTTGAAAAATCCGCAAATATAGACTTCATGATTTGGCGGTATATTTGCAGAAAGAGCGTCTTCGGCTTTTTCAAGAAGGCCCACCATGCCTATTGTGGGCGTGGGCAGAACAGGCCCGTCTTCTGATTCATTATAAAAAGAGACGTTGCCACCCGTGATTGGCAGTTTAAATTCGCGGGCCGCGTCTGACATGCCGGTTACCGCTTCTTTGAAAAAATAATAATTTTCTGGCTTGTAGGGGTTGGCAAAATTCAGACAGTTGGTAATGCCAAGGGGTTCTGCGCCTGAAGATACAATGTTGCGGTAAGATTCGGCCACCGTATGAAGGGCGCCTGAGTAAGGGTCTATTGAAATATAAAATCCGTTGCCGTCGACGGTCATTGAAAGAGCCTCTTTGCTCTGGGGAACACGGTAGACGCCGGCGTTTTGACCGGGGCCAATAACTCGCAAATTGCCGATATCTGTATCATACTGCTCATAAACGGCGTGTTTCGAGGCGATATTCGGATGTGAAATCGTCTTAGAGACAATCTCTGTCATAGTTTTTATGTCTTTAATATTGACGGCAATGGTAAAATCAGAAATTTCAAGTTCGCTTTGAGAGGGCGCGTCGACTTTTTTAACCTCTCTTTCATAACGCGGCGCGCCTTGCGAGTTTACAGTAAGCGAATGAACGGGTAAATCGGCGTAAATTTTGCCTTCATGATATACCCGCAGTTTTTTTCTGTCGGTAATTTCTCCTATAACGGCAGAGTCGAGTTCCCATTTTTCAAAAACCTCCTGAACTTTTGGCATGTTCTCGTCGGTTACCACCATCAGCATTCTTTCCTGACTTTCAGAAAGAAGAAATTCAAAAGGAACCATTCCGGTTTCGCGCGCGGGAACTTTATCGAGATATAAATCGATACCCACATCGCCCGATGACGACATCTCGCTTGAAGAGCTTAAAAGGCCGGCTGCGCCCATATCTTGAATGGCGATTACCAGATCTTTTTCAATGCATTCTAAGGTGGCCTCCATCACCAGCTTTTCCATAAAAGGATCGCCCACCTGAACGGCTGACCTTTCTTCGGCTGACTCGTTTGACAGGTCTTTTGAGGCAAAGCTCGCGCCGTGTATGCCGTCTCTGCCGGTTTTGGCCCCCACATACATGACCCTATTACCTATGCCAGAGGCTTTTGAAGAGGCCAGATGCTTAATTTCGGCAATGCCCACCGTCATGGCGTTTACGAGCGGGTTTTTGGTATAGCTGTTATGAAAAAAAACTTCGCCGCCCGAACAGGCAATACCCAGCGAGTTGCCGTAATCGCCGATACCTTTGACGACCTCTCTTAACAAATAGCGGTTTCGGGGCGAATCGGGCATGCCGAAACGAAGCGAGTTTAAGCTCGCGATTGGTCTGGCTCCCATGGTAAAAACGTCGCGCATGATGCCGCCTACGCCGGTGGCCGCCCCTTGGTAAGGCTCAATGGCAGACGGATGGTTATGTGATTCTATCTTAAAGACAACGGCGAGTTTATCGTTAATTCGAAGCGCTCCCGCGTTTTCTTCTCCGGGAGGGGCCAAAAGCCTGTCAGATTCGCAATATAGTTTTTTTAAAAGTAAAATCGAATTCTTATAAGAACAATGTTCAGACCACATTCCCGAAAACATGGCCAGCTCGGTAAATGTGGGCCTCCTGCCGATTTTTTCTACGATAAGATCATATTCGCCGTCTAAAAGCCCCAGTTTTTTGGCTTCTTCGGGGGTACCTTCGCGGTCCGCTAATACTGTTTGCATGTTGTCTAATTACGGTTTTTGTTTAGGTTGTAAAACTTTTTTCGTTGTCGGTAGAGAACGAATCTTTTTTAGTTTTTTTGGGAGTCTGCTCAATCATCAAAAATGTAATGACTTTATGAATAAATTTTATGAATTTTAATTATATTTTTCACGAACTGCATAAAGAGTTTTTAATGTCGCTGTTGCAAAATTAGATGCAAATTAAAGATGCAATAAAAAGCAAGGTTCTTAATTTATGTTATACTTCTTTTCGATTAATTATTATCATTAAAAGTAGAAAAAATAAAATGAAATTCAATAATAAAATTATGTATTATATCATTATGTAAGTAAAAAATAAGTATAAAAATATAAATTAGATTTGACAATTTATCCTTTTCTATTGGAAATGTTCCATACTAATTAAGAAAATATTAAAATAATTTAATTGAGGTATATAATATATGAAGTATAATTTGAAAAAAAAATCAAAAATGAATATTGTTATATTAACAATATGTTATTTATTTATACTGATAAGTTTTTCAAGCTGTCTGAGACGCAGTATTACCATTCCCTCTGAAAATGAAATCACACCAAGCGTTTCAAGTTCGGTTCTAGAAAAAATAAAATCATCTGCAAAATTAACGATATGTTATGAAAAATCTTTATTTGCGGGAAAAACGATTATTTCCATTCAAGATATTTTGAATTTGTCCTCCATTGATGAAAATTTGCTTGAAGATATAGCTGAAATAATTTCCGATGGTCTCAAAAAATATCCTAATAAATCTATTGAGATTGATAAATGTCACTCAAAAAGGCTACAGTCTTATAGGGAGAAAGAAAAAGAAGATGATATAATTATCAAAGTTCGAACTAACGGAATTTATGATTGCGCCGAAGACTCTCAAAACTTAGCCTGCAGACTGGTTTTATTTACAAGCCTTCGTTTTTTTGATACAAGTATAAATAAATGGCTTAATAAAGAAAAAGAATATATATCAATATACAAATCTTCAATAAAAATGATAAAAAAGCCAACTGAAGATTTTACAAAAAATCATAAAGCGTTCACCATTTTTTTTGAAAACTTACAAAAAGAAATACCGATTTCAAAAGAAGTTGAGGCATTTAATAAAACTCTACAGAAGAAAGTATATTCTTATTTTTCTGATATAAATTAAAAAAATAATTCTAGCTCTAATATTAAAGAGTGTTTGTTTGTATCATAAGAATTTAGTATACTTATAATATATTTCCAATTTAATGAAATAGAAATTGACGCCGCGTAAAAAAAATAATCAATGGAGCCATGCCAACATATGATTATAAGTGCGGCGCTTGCGGCGAGATATTTGAAAAATTTCACGGGATGTCTGAAAATCCCGAGGTTAATTGTCCTAGCTGTGAGAGTTCGGCTCAAAAACAAATAGGCGCAGGTTCGGGCGTCGTTTTTAAAGGGTCGGGCTTTTATACGACAGACTATAAGTCAAAACAAGGCTGTCCGGCGGCCGAAACTTCAAAAAATGCTCCTTCGCCGTGTTCCAAAGCGGCCGGCGGAAGTTGTCCCGCCGTCTAAGGCTTTAATATAAACAAAAAATGCGCGTAAATAGTTCATTGACGCATTTGAAACAATTATGTGAAGATCCATATTTTGCGTGGAACAATATCGATTCAGAATTATATGAGTCAAAATATCAAATCATAAGAAAGAATTATTTTCCTTTTTTTTTATCAACGATATTCGTGTTTGCTGTTAAATCGTTTATTGAAGAGCCTAAACTTTTTAATATTATTAAAAAAGGAGCGATTTACCCTATTGCGATATTAGGGGTCTATCTGTTTATTACATATACGATTGCGATGATATCTGAAAAGACCTTAGAATCTGTGGGAGGTAAAAGTAAGCCGTTGGCCTCTTATAAGCTAACATTTTTTTCAGGGCTTCCTTTTTTGGCTTTTTTTTTCTTATCGTCAATACTTTCGGCGATTCCGTATATTAAATACCTTAGCGCGCCGCTTATCGTTACAGGGCTTATTTATCAAAGCATTGTTTTTTATGCCGGAGCAGAGAAGCTCCTTTTTCTTTCAAAAGAAAAGAAAATTTATTGGTTTTTAATTATGTTTACCGCGTTAAGTATACTTGCGGGAATCGTTTTTTTTATTGCCGCTCTTATCTTTCTAATATGAGAAAGGCAAGGCAAAATGAAAGTTGACGTCATATTCTCTTTATCAGTAATGATATACTGATAAAATTATTAAAACAGGAAAATAACATGATACAAGAATCTTTGGTTGCCGATAAATACTTGCCATTGCGCGAAAAAATAAGAAATAAAAATAAAAAAGATGTTTCTTTTTTAGAAGTCGAGTTTATGGCCAATCAGATTCGACGATATATTATCGATATGGTGCATACCGCTAATTCAGGACATCCCGGAGGGGCGCTTGGTTTAGCCGATATTTTTGCCATGCTGTACTTTAAAATACTAAACATAGACTCTAAAAACGCTTTTGATAAACAAAGAGACAGGCTTTTTTTAAGCAACGGGCATGTATGCGCCGTGCGATATGCGGCCATGGCCCTTGCGGGATTTTTTCCCGAAGAAGAACTGTATACATTTAGAAAATTGGGCTCAAGACTGCAGGGGCATCCTTCAACTTATATGATGCCTGAGCTTGAAAACAGCAGCGGTTCTCTCGGGCAGGGGTTGTCGGCGGCAAGCGGATGCGCTATTGGCTTAAAAACTCAAAATATTAAATCAAGGGTCATTGTGGGCATATCTGACGGCGAGTGCCAGGAGGGCATGACATGGGAGGCCGCTATGGCTGCCGGTCATTATAAACTGAGTAATTTAACGGCCTTTGTTGATTATAATAAAATTCAAATCGACGGATTTACCGATAGCGTAATGACTCTCGGCGATTTAAAACAAAAATTTGAATCTTTCGGATGGTTCACTCTTGAAACAAACGGTCATGATTTAAACGAAATTGAAAAGGCTTTTCAAAGAACAGCCGATATTTCTACAAAACCCGAAATTATTCTTTTTAACACCGTTTTAGGCAAAGGCGTCAGCTTTATGGAAAATAATCCCGCATGGCACGGCAGCCCACCCAATAAAGAAGAACGCGATAGGGCCATGAAAGAATTGGACGATGAAGCCGAAAAAATCGCCGCAAAACTTTAAAAAAAAATGGGTGAATGGTTATTTTCAAAATAGATTAAGGCTTATATGGCTTTAATACTGTCTGAAGAAGAAAAAATCTTTTTTGATACCGTTAAAGAGTTTGCAAAAGACAAGATAGCTCCTATTGTCATGAAAATGGACGAAGACGGCGCGCTTGATAAATCTCTTTTGCCCCGTCTCTTTGAAATGGGATTGATGGGCATTGAAATTCCGGCGGAATTTGACGGTTCCCAAAGCTCTTTCTTTAACGCGATATTAGCCGTGCAGGCGCTTGCTCAGGCTGACCCTTCAGTTTCTGTAGTGGTTGACGTTCAAAATACGCTTGTCAATAACGCTATTATAAAATGGGGAAGCGATAAATTGAAAAAAAAATATCTGCCCCGGTTGGCCTCTGGTAAAGTTGGCTCTTATGCGCTCTCAGAAAGCTCTTCTGGTTCCGACGCTTTTTCGTTAAAAACAAAAGCCGAAAAAAAAGGCGACAGATATCTCATAAACGGTCAAAAACTTTGGATAACCAACGCGGCCGAATCTGAGATATTTATTGTTATGGCTAATTTAAATCCTCAATTGCAATATAAGGGTATATCTTCTTTTATTGTCGAAAAAGATTTTAAAGGGTTTTCGGTCTCTAAAAAAGAAAATAAACTGGGAATACGAGCCTCTTCAACATGCGAGTTGATATTTGAAAATGTTGAGGTTCCCGAAGAAAATCTTCTAGGAGAAGAAGGCAATGGATATAAAGTCGCCGCTGAAACCTTAAACGAGGGCAGAATAGGCATTGCCGCTCAAATGCTTGGCCTATCAGAAGCCGCGTTAAATCACGCCATTGAATTTACGAAAACCAGAACGCAATTTGGCAAACCCGTATCTTCTTTTCAGGGAATGCAGTTTCAACTTGCTCAAATGGCCATAGAGGTTGAATCGGCCAGACTTATGGTTTACAATGCCGCCCGACTGAAAGATTTAAACAAAAGTTTTGTAAAAGAAGCGGCCATGGCCAAATATCACGCGAGTCAGGTAGCCGAAAAAACGGCGTCGCTAGCCGTAGAATGTCTCGGCGGTTACGGTTTTACAAAAGATTATCCCGTTGAAAAATTATATAGAGATTCAAAAATAGGAAAAATATACGAAGGCACAAGTTTTATGCAGCTTATGACCATTGCCAAGATTATTTTAGACGAAACACGAATCTAACAATTTTATTTTATAACAAGATTTACTAATTTTCCAGGAACGTAAATTTCTTTTACAATATTCTTGCCCTCAAGAAATTTCTTTGCTTTTTCTGCGTTTTTGGCCGAGATAAGAATATTTTCTTTAGACGCGTCTTTTTCAATTTCAATTTGATCTCTTAATTTGCCGTTTATTTGAATTACAATCTTCATTTTATCTTCGACGATAAAATCGGGGTTAAAAGACGGCCAGATTAAATCGTCTTCTGATTTTAATCCCATTTTGGTTAAAAAGTGGACGCTTATAAAGGGGGCATATGGCAAAAGCAGGGTCAAAAATACAGAAAGAGAATATGACAATACATCAATGGATACTTCTTTTAACGTGAATTCAATATCTTTATCGTCAAAATAATCGGCATAGAGAAAATTAACATATTCCATTAGACGGGCAATGGCCGTATTAAAAGAAAATTTTTCCAGATCGTCGGTAATGACAGATATTGTTTTATGGGTAAGTTTTATAAGAGCCGTCTCTTTTTGATTGCCTTTAAGGCCGGCAGATTGAAAGTCAATCGTTAAATTATACTTGTCGGTTAAAGGCTGAATAAAGCGATAAATACGTTTTATGAATCGATACGACCCTTCAACGCCCGAGTCTGACCAGTCTAAATCTTTTTCGGGCGGGGCGGCAAACATGGTAAAAATTCTTATGGTGTCTGCCCCGTATTTTTCAATCAATAAATCGGGATCAACCACATTGCCGAGAGATTTGCTCATTTTGGCCCCGTCTTTTATAACCATTCCCTGCGTAAGAAGATTTTTAAAGGGCTCGTCATGAGCGATAAAATTCAGCTTATGAAGCGCTTTGGTAAAATATCTTGAATAAAGCAGGTGCATATTGGCATGCTCAATGCCTCCTATGTATTGATCAACCGGAAGAAATTTATCGGCAGTCTCTTTTGAAAATATATTTTCATCGTCTCGGGCAGAAAGATATCTTAAAAAATACCAGCTAGAATCGATGAAGGTATCCATCGTATCGGTCTCGCGTTTTGCAGGGCCGTTGCATTTAGGGCACTTGGTATCAACAAATTCTTTCATCTGAGGAAGAGGAGACGCTTTGTCAAATTTTACGTTTTCAGGCAGTATAACCGGCAGATTTTCTTCTTTTTCGGCAGTCAATCCGCAGTTTTCACAATACACGACAGGAATAGGAGTTCCCCAGTAACGCTGTCTTGATAAAAGCCAGTCGCGAAGGCGATATTGTATCTTAAAAGAGCCTTGGTTTTTTGATGCAAGCTCTTTCGTTATTTTTTCAAGGGCCTCTTCGCTTGTTAAATTATCGAATATGCCGCTGTTTTTTAAAATTCCGTATTCTGTATATGCTTCAGTTAAATTTTCATCAAGCGCGGATGTTTTTTCATTGGGAAAAATAACGGTTTTTACCGGTAAATTATATTTTTTTGCAAACTCAAAATCTCTTTGATCATGAGCGGGTACCGCCATCACTGCGCCGGTTCCGTATTGAGGCAGTACAAAATTGGCGGCATAAACTGGGATTTTTTCGTTTGTAAAAGGGTGTATGGCGTAAAGACCCGTAAAAATACCTTCTTTTAAATCAGGATTTTCTCTGTCGATATCAGACATTTTGGAAATTTTATTTTTAAAATCAAAAATGTCTTTTTTATATTTTTCGTATTCAACGGTCTCTAATAGAGGATGTTCCGGGGCGGTTGCCATATAGCTTACACCGAATAGCGTATCAATGCGCGTCGTAAAAATCTCAAGTTCGCCGCCTTTTTCAAGCTTAAAAAGAACTTTGGTTCCTTTCGATTTGCCAATCCAGTTTTTTTGCATGGTTAAAACCCTGTTTGGCCATCCGTTTTTTATTTTTTCATGGCCGTCTAAAAGGTCTTCGGCAAAATCAGTTATTTTAAAAAACCATTGCGAAAGTTCTTTTTTTTCTACGGCGGTTTTTTCATGCCGCCAGCAGCATCCGTCTACAACCTGCTCGTTTGCCAATACGGTATCGCATTCGTTGCACCAGTTTACAGGCGCTTTTTTTTTGTAGGCCCAGCCTTTTTCAAACATTTTCAGAAAAATAAACTGATTCCATTTATAATATCCGGGTTTGCATGTGGCAATTTCTTTGCTCCAGTCGTAAGAATAGCCCATGCGAATGAGCTGTTTTCTCATGGCGCTTATATTTTCATATGTCCACTTAGCGGGAGGTGTCTGGTTTTTTATGGCGGCGTTTTCTGCGGGCAGGCCAAAAGCGTCCCATCCCATGGGGTGAAGTACGTCAAAGCCTTTCAGTATTTTGTATCTAGCGACAACGTCTCCCATGGTATAGTTTCTCACATGCCCCATATGTATTCGTCCCGAAGGGTAGGGAAACATGACAAGACAATAATATTTTTCTTTATTTGAATTTACTTTATTTTCATAAGTTTTATTGACTTTCCAGTTTTCAATAATGTGATTTTCATATTTTGTAAATTTTTCGGCTGTAAGCTGATAATAATCGGGCGATTCGGCATTGTTTTTGGTCATGTGAGTTTTCTCTTTATATTAATAGCTTAATGGGTCTTGGGGCGTTCTTTTAAGTATTTATTTATTTTTTGTTTTCCTGTCTCGGTCAGGGCCAACGCCTCGTATATGGTTACAGGCTTATTTTTGCCTTTTACGCGAATCAAATCAAGTTCGCGGGCGATAATTTCTCCTTTAATGAGTTCGTATGTAAATTCTGAAATAATGGCGCGCGTTCCATATACTTTATTTGTACCCTCAAGGCGCGCTCCCAAATTTACCGCGTCGCCTATCGATGTATAATCAATTCTTTTGCTTGAACCCATAGCTCCGGCGATAACGTCTCCTGTGTTGACCCCGATGCCGATCATTATGGGCGGTTTTCCCTCATTTATTCTTTCATCGTTATGTTTATCAAGCTCGATATCCATTTCTAAGGCGGTAGCCGTGGCGCAAAGCGGATGTATAGGATGGTCAAAAGGCGCCCCGAAGACGGCAAAAATTTCGTCGCCTACAAACTTATCGACGACTCCCCCGTATTTTATGATGATATCGGTCATAATCTCCATATAGTTATTTAACATGTCAACAACCTCATGCGGAGTAAGCGATTCTGAGATTGTGGTAAAACTTCTTATGTCAGAGAAAAGAACAGTAACTTCTTTTCTCTGGCCCGAAGTAAGCAAATCTCCGCCTGATAATACGACCTGGGCCACTTCGGGCGAGACCAGAACACTCATACCTTTTAGCATGACGTTAAAGGTTCTTGATAAAAGACCAACTTCGTCTTTAGAATGTAAAATAACATTGGCCGAAAAATTGCCTTTAGTGACCTGGCGCATTCCCGATATGATTTTTCTAATCGGGTTCGATAAAAGTGAAGCAAAGATAAGAGCGGCCAAAATGCCAAAGGCGATAGCCACGACCCCTACAAGCTGAAGTTCTACCTTGTTATCGTATATCTGCTTGTTTACAGACTCAAGACTTATGCCGATATGAACCTCTCCGATACCGTCTTCTAATTCAGGGTCGCTTTTATATGAAAAAGTAGAAGAAAAGTGCATAACATCAATATGATTTTCTTCTTGATCCGTTTCTTTACCTTTTTTCTTTTCGGAGATTTTTTTAATTTCTATTGGTTTGCTGATGATCTTTAGCTCTTTTAAGCCTTCATCTTTGTAAGTTTCAAAATAACTCTTAATGCCATTTTCAAAATCATATGTTTTATAGGGAAGTATCTTAGGATTTGTATGACCTAATGCAATCTTATGTTTTCCCAAAAAGTAGGCATATTCAACATCGGGCTGTTGTATTACCTGATCAATGTCTTCAAAAATAAGCTGGGCAATATCCTGCCTTTGATAAAACTTTTCAAAATCTGCCTTTGTTTTTAATTTTCTTATTGTTTTTTCATTTATACCATAAATATCAATAAGCCTTGTTTTTAAAGACGATATTAAACCCGTTGTGATAATCTTGCCCTGTTTTTCTTTTTCATTTAAAAGAGAATTTGTCTGGTTTTTAATCGCGGGAATCATAATGCCAATGGCAATACCGAGGCTTAATAGAGAGAATAACGTCATCAGTTTTGAGCGAAGACCCATTTTTATTTCATTATCTTTATATTCTTGATCTTTTTTTTGACGTTCAAGCTTTTTTCTTTCTTTTTCAGATAGTTCTTGTATAGGGTTCTGCAACTGAAGATTCTCTGACATAAAATCAATTTGTTTTTTGAGAACATTGTGTCAAAATAATTTTTTTTTTATTGAAAAGTAGACATAAAAAGTCGATTCTAAATAATATAGAAAATTTAAGGGGTCAAATGTGAACGCTAAAAAAAATGAAGTAGTTCGTGATTTTCAAGAATATTTAGAAGTAGAAAGGGGCCTGTCTCCTAACAGTATATTTTCATATCTATCAGATATTAATAAATTAGACAGGTTTCTGGTGAAAAATGAGAAAGATATAATACATATAGAAAAAATAGATATACAGAGCTTTTTAAGAGAAGAAACCAAGAAGAAATTATCTACAAGAACAAGAGCGCGAGTAGTAGCGTCATTGCGACAGTTCTATAATTTTCTTCAACAAAATCATATCATCAATACAAATCCAATGGAAAATGTTGAGGCTCCTAAAATAGAAAAGAGTCTTCCCGACTTTTTAACCAGAGAAGAAATCAGACAGTTGTTTTCGGTTTTCGACGTAAAAGATCCGCTTGAGCTAAGAGATAAAACCATGTTTGAATTGTTATACTCTTCTGGCTTAAGAATTTCTGAAGGCTGCGCCTTAAAATTAGGAGATATCGACCTTGAAAATATGATGATAAATGTAAAAGGCAAAGGGGGCAGAGAAAGATTGGTTCCATTTGGCGAAATCGCGTATGAATTATTAATAGAATACATAGAAAAAATAAGAGTGAAAATATGCGGAAGATCGCATACAAACTATGTATTTGTTTCGAGAAAGGGCGGGGCTTTGAGCCGAAAAAGCGCATGGCGTCTCTTGAAAAAATATATAAGCAGGGCAAAGATTAACAAGAATATCACGCCCCATACGCTAAGGCATTCATTTGCCACGCATCTTATACAAAATAATGCAAATCTAAGAGCTGTTCAAGAGTTATTGGGTCATATTGATATTTCAACAACGCAGATTTATACGCATCTGGCTTCGCCAGAATTAAAGCAAGCGCATAAAAAATTTCATCCGCGGTCATAATTGATGGGAACCTATAAAAAAAAATATTTAATTATATTCACTGTCTCAAATTTAATATTATTTAATCAATGCGCATCGCCAAAGGGATGGAAAGGAAGTTCATATCTCTACGGCTCAGGAAGCTACGGAAGCCTTTTTGCCGGAAAGAAAACGGTGCGCGTAAAAATTCACGAAGGCAAACCTGTTGAAATTGATTTCATGGGAGAATTTGAAGTCGTGCAAATTGACAGAAGAAGATTTCAAAAGAAAGGAACTTATCTGCCAAATTCGACGGTTCATTTAAGCGGTAAAAATAAGAAATTTAAGATAGGCAAAAAAATATACAGCGGAGATATTGCTGTACAGAAATCTGCCGAAAATTTCTTGTATATTAATCATGTTTCAGAAGACAGCTACTTAATATCGGTTGTCGGGCATGAAATGAACGATTCATGGCCGCAAGAAGCGTTAAAGGCCCAAACTGTAGTGGCAAGAACGTATTTATATCAAAGAATGCTTGAGAACAGCCGAAAAGAATATGATGTCGATGGCACAACGAATAATCAGGTTTACGGCGGCAAATTAAAAGACGAAAATAATTTAGAGTTGGCCGTTCAAAAAACCTCCAGAGAAGTCATAATGTATAACGGGACAATCGCCGATGTTTTTTTTCACTCAAGCTGCGGAGGGCATACCGAAGATTCAGAATCGGTATGGCAGAAGCCGCACCCGTATTTAATCGCGAAAAAGACAGGCCATTGTCAGGACGCAAAAGACTTTCAATGGTCCGAAACCTTTTCGAAACATACCATTGAAACGAAGCTTAAAATAAAAGACTTAAAAAATATAAAAGTTAAAAGTCGCACCCGTTCAGGCAGAGCAGAAACAGTGGTTTTTACGGCAAAAAATAAATCGCGCGAAATATTGTCAGAAGACCTTCGAAAAAATCTGGGATTAAAATCGACTTTTTTTGACATGAGAGTAAACAGTGATAAAGTAGAAGTTTCGGGAAGAGGTTATGGGCATGGGGTGGGCATGTGTCAGTGGGGCAGTAAAAATTTGGCCGATAATAAGAAAGTCAACTATAGGCAGATACTAAGGTTTTATTTTCCCAATACGCGCGTTGGCAGAATGAGTTTTCCCATGGTTGTATAATCTAAAAATTGTATTTGCGTCTGATATAAAAAACTCGTTTTCAGCCAAAAGTTAAAACAAAAAGTGGCTAAGTACGCCTCTTTAAGAAACCGGCCAGATTTAATAAATTTAATAAAGAAAAATAAAAAGCAGAAAATAAATGAAAGTATATTGGCGAATACTAAGATATATTCTACCTTATAAAAAAGGATTTCTAATAGGGGTTAGTCTCTCTCTGTTTGTTTCTATTTTTAACGCGGTGAGTCTTACGTCGTTAAAACCAATCTTTGATATTTTTAGCACGCCAAAAGATCAGCCTTTTCAAATTGTATTAAAAGAAGACGATGTTCTTGTTTTGTTAAAAGCGGGGTTTGAAAACAGGTTAGAAGATTTGTATAAGCAAAGAAAAAATACTATTGAAATCGATAAGTTCAATGAATTGCGAATCAATAAATTTTCCGACGAGTTGAGTTTTTTTGACAAAATAAAGCTTTTAACGGCCAAAATGAAATTATTCGCAAATGAAATATTCATAAATATAAAACCTTTTACCTTGCTCGCGTATATTTGCCTGGGCATTGTTCCTATTTATTTTTTAAGACTTGCCTCGGTTATAGGAACGGTGCATTTTATCGCCTCTACCGGTTTAAGAGCCGTAAGAGACATACGCGAAAAATTGTATTTAAAGTTATTAGAGCTGCCCGTTTCATTGTTTGTTAAAGAAAAAACGGGTATTTTAATGAGTAGAATAATCAATGACGTTACGGTGGTTTCAGACTCGATTTCGCATGAACTGAGAATTTCGTTAATTAATATATTTATAATCATAACGCATTTATTGGTTTTAACCATGATAAGTTATAAAATGGTACTTGTTGTTTTCATTATTGTTCCTATCGTGCTTTTGCCGGTAAATCATATCGCAAAAAAAATTAAAAGTATAACAACAAACGAACAGAGTCGTCTGGCCGATTTAAACGGACATTTGCAGGAAGTCATTACGGGTATAAGGGTCATACGGGCCTTCGGTATGGAAAACTATGAAAAAACCCGCTTTAGCTTTATTAACGACGATTTGTTTAGTCAAACATATAAATACCGTCTATATCATACAATAAGCCCGGCTATTGTCGAGTTTGCCACTTCTTTTATTGTAATCGGTATTTTGTTATACGGCGGCTTTCATATAATTGAAGGCGAACATACATTAGGAGATTTTACGGCATTTTTATTTACGCTTTTGGTATTATTAAGTCCTATAAAGCAAATGGCTACCTGGTATAATACGGTAAACAGAGCCATTGCCGCCGGCAATAGAATTTTTGAAATAACTGATATGCCGCCTGAAATTAAAGAATTAAATAATCCGAAAAAAATCGGCATCTTAGAGAAAACCATACGATTTAAGAACATAGACTTTCAATATAAAGAAAGCGATCATACAGTTTTAAAAAATATCAACTTTGAAACAAAAATCGGTAAAACCGTAGCCATTGTCGGACACTCCGGGGCGGGAAAATCAACTTTAGTCGATTTAATACCCAGGTTTTATGATCCTGGTAAGGGTAAAATTGAGTTTGACGATATTGACATAAAGAATTTTGCGCTTAAAGATCTGAGAGATAAAATAGGGGTAGTTACGCAGGAAATATTTCTTTTTAACGGCACTATAAAAGAAAATATATCTTACGGAAGAAAAGATATTGAATTAAAAGAGATTATAAAAGCTTCAAAAATGGCATATGCGCATGAATTTATTGATAAATTACCCGAGAAGTATGATACGCTTATAGGCGAAAGAGGTCTTATGCTATCGGGCGGGCAAAGGCAGAGAGTTTCAATTGCAAGGGCTCTTCTAAAAGATCCTGAAATACTGATTTTAGACGAGGCAACAAGCGCTTTAGATATTCAATCTGAAAGACTTGTGCAAAAGGCTCTTGAAAAACTGATGGAAAATCGAACAACATTTGTAATTGCGCATAGATTATCGACGATTTATAAAGCCGATATTATCTTAGTGTTAGATAAGGGACAAATTGTTCAAACGGGAACCCACAAACAGCTAATAAAAAAGAAGGGACTATATCAAAAATTATATGAAATGCAATTTCAGGATCATTAAAAATGAGAATTGAGTTTAAGAAAAATATAATCTTAATATGTTTATTATTCTTAATTCCTTTTAATATATATTCGGTTGAATTTGAAGTAGATTTATCTATGGGAATAGGAAAGCGATTCAGCGATAAATTTGATAAAGTATGGCCCTATATTACCAATGACCCGAATATAAACGCAGAAGACATAAGCGCTAAAGAACTTACATATTTTAGAGAAGCCGCTTCTTTTTATGGAACCGTTTACATTAGCCCGTTTTTTGGGCATTATTTGGGGCTACAATGCAATTTATCAATTCCTTATCGTCAAATTAACGTAATACAAAAAATAAATGATTTCAGTCATACATGGATGGTAAATATGTGGGCGCTTGCGCCCTCTTTTTCCTATAAAATATATCCATTATCTGAAAGCTTAGAAGACGAGAAATTTTATATCTCAATAGACGCGGGCGTTAATATTATGTGGATGGATATTAGTCACTCATATGAAACGGTATCGGAACCCGGTTTAGAAATATATACATTTAAGAAGAATATCGCTCCACGATTTGCCGTAAAAAGCGGAACCAAGTATAATATTACAAGTTATTTCAAAATCTTTATTGAAGCTGGCGTGGATATTTCCAGACATGACGATTTAGAAGGAACAGCCGATATCAATGGAACGGTTTCAGAAATCTCGCTTAAAAATTCATCGTCGACGCTTTTAGCCGCCAATGAAAGCTCAACAGATTCATTTGCCGATTTTAATACCAGTGTTTTATGGGTTTCGCAGGTCGTTATTAATACGGGATTTTCTTTTGTTTTTTAAAATAAAAAAGGGGCCTTAGACCCCTTTTTTATTTTAATTCATTATCGAATTCTCATTTTTCTCTTGGCGCCAAGCCAAGTTCCAAATCTTCTTTCGATTAATTTAGAAGAAATGTACACATCTTCAACATAATTATGTTTTTCATACATTTCTTTTGAAAAAATCTTTTCTGGAGATTCTTTTCTGTTGAAAAGGTCGTAGACTTTTCTTACATGATCAACAATTTGGTCATGGGTTAAACCGCGGCTTCTGCCAATAGGAATATTTAGTTCTCTAAGCAGATTGCTCCATGAGCCGAATCTTTTTAATATCACGGCTAGCGAAAATCGCGCACCAAGTTTTTCGTTATAAATTTGAAAATCTTTCATACGAAAAGTTTTTTCTTGACCTTTATAACGAGAAGACTTTTTGCCGGATAATTGAAATTGCTTATAAACTTTTTTTACATAAGCGGCAATTTCTTCTTTTGAGAATTCTTTGTACTGTCTGAAACCCAATGGGATATCGGCTGATTGAAGACAGCTGTTCCAACCGCCCATCTTTTTCACGTATACGTCTATATACATATGTGAATTTTCATTTAAGCGATTGTAATGTCTGATGGTAAACCTTTTCGGGTCGCCACCGTCTTTAAGAAACTGTTTATAGATTTTCTTAAGATGATCTAAAGCTTCTTTTTTGTCAATTTTTCTTCTGGCAGGCATTCTATTTATCTCCTTAAAGTTTATTTTATATTATAATAATATAAAACCGTACATTAAATTCGATTTACATGTGATTCGCTAAATTTATTTATGATTAAACCATTGGGGTTATATTAATCATGTTGTCAAGACAAAAAAATAGGTATAAAATAAAATACTAAAAGGAACAGGCGGTTATACGTAAAAAAATGAAAGAAAAGACAAAATTACAATGCATAAAGCATCAAATATATTTGTATAACATTTTCAATTTCTTAAGTATATCTTTAATTGTCATATTAATGCTTTCATTAGGAAGCCTTGCGGACGTTATATTTCAATGGTCAAAAGCGCAGAAAATAATCATAGCTATTGCGTTGTTTTTTATCGTTTTATCGATTATTTATTATAAATATAGAAATTATTTTGAGAAAATATTATTAAAAGCTTCACAGACCCATAAAACTATAAAAAAATATTTAAACTATTCCCCCTTTGTTTTGCATGATATTGAAAACGGAAAAGTGCATGCAGAAAAAAATCATGCGTTTAAAGAGTTTTATGGGCATTGGTTGAAAAAGATCTACGATGAAGACAGAAGTTTTTTTAACATTAAAGATAAAAAATATATATTTCTAAAAAATTATGGATATCGCTGGATTTTGCTGTTCATGTTCGTTTTACTTTCTGTAATATTTAATATGTCTTTTGGAATATCAAATTTACGCATCATAGACTATTCGTTTTCTAATATCATCTCTGAAGAAGAGATAATTATAAATCCTAAACGGGGTTTCTTCTTCTATGGACAGCCTTTAACGATAAATATTAAAATTAAAAACAATAAATATGACTTTTTAGGCATTGAGCTAAAAAAGGGAGGCGTTTATTATCCCCAAAAAGAATGGAAGATTCATAGAAAGGCAGGCGAAAAAGAATATGATATCATAAACGAATTTTTATCAGAAAATATTACTTTTAGAGCGGTTTTTATTCGGGGTATTGAAAGATTTTATTCAGATTCATACGAAATACGAATCTCTTATCCGTCTAGTTTCAAGAGCGTCGAATTTTTAATAGATCCTCCGAAATATACAGGTTTAGGCGCTTATAAAGAAAATAAAAATATATTTCGGGTATACTACGGCAGTTTAATCAAAGCGAAAATTAAAACCAACGGAACGGCAAAAATCAGTTTGCAAAATAAAGAATTAAGACCTGTAAGACGAGATGAGAATATATCTGAATTTGAATATTCTATGATATATAATTCAAAAGAGCCTAGACAAATACAGTTTTATTTAGAGAGCGAAAATAAAAATAAAGAAGAGAATATTCGACAAAAAAGTCCCGTTTATGAAGTTTTTCCCATTGAAGATTTAAAACCTTCGGTTAAAATTTTGGGAAATACCCCAGACAATATGAAAATTCAAATACCCGAAAAATCAGTTTTGAGTTTTAAATATGAAATTACGGAAGATTTTGGACTAAAAGAAGTTTTTATTGTCTTTCTTAAAGATAATAAAACGATACGAAAAACCAAAATACCTTTAACAAAAGCGCCAGTTGTCGAAAATAACTTAAAAACATGGCGAAACTCCGCGCAAATATCTTTAAGCGGAGTTAAAGAAAAAAATTATATGATTTATTTGTGCGCTACCGATAACTCGCAAATACCCGATAAGTATTTTTGGGAAAAAAATTTCGGTATAGGTCAAAAATCAATTTCTATGCCTATTGAAATTATGATTCCGGAAAATGAAATAACCGAAGAAAACTGGGATAATAAACTTCAAAGCGAGATGGTTTCAGAGCTTGAAACGATTATAACGAAATATCAGGAGTCTGAAAATGAATTGCCCGCCTTAATTGAAAGTCTGCAAAATAAAGACGAAAATGTACAGAAAGAAGAAATAAAAAAATGGATAAACAAACGAGATTCGATTAAAGAAGAGTTAAAAGAATATAAAAATCGGATGAATACAAATATTCTGCCTGATACAGAAAGGCAAACGCTCGAAAAAAAAGAAACGGAAAACGAAATGAAAAGCGTATTAGACGAAGAAATCTCCCGTAAAGAAAAAGAGCTTATGAAATTAATGAAGAATTTTTCGGAAAATTTTGTAGAGGCTCAGGAAAGTATAAAATCGATATCTAAACGAGAATATTTAGACAGCTTAAATAATTCATTAGAAAGGCTAAAAAAGTTATTAACGCTAAAAAAGTTAAGTCGTCTTCAGAACTTATTAGATAAACAAATTGAAAAATTTAATTCGATGCAAAAGAAAATAATTTATGACGATAAACGTAATTCTAAAAAAATTATAAAAGAAACCGAAGAAAGAAAAAAAGACTATAATGAAATAAAAAATATAGCGAAAGAATATCTGGAAGAAGTAAGAAAAGAACTACAAAAAGATATTTTACCCTCAAAAGCGTTAGACGAAAAGTGGGAGATTCACGCTAAAAAGGCCGTTGAAAATATTTCTATTGAGAATTATACGGAATCTTTAAAATCATTGGGTCAAATGACTTCGGTTATAGAAGAATGGAAAAACAATATAACAAATATCGCAAAAGATCTTGGATTAGACGATCTTAAAAAAGTAGTTCAATTAAATTATCGTACGGCTTTTAAGATCAATGAGGTATCAAAGGTTATTGAAGAACTTTCAGATGAAAAATTGAACCAGGCAAATAATCTAAAAGAAAACGTAAAAGATTTTGGGTTAGACGCAAGTCTTTTGAAAAATTCATATTTGGACGCCTTTTCTAATTATCTGGATGAAATGAAAAAACAAGGGATGATAAAAGCTCAAACGGTTGCCAAGTTAACGCAGCCGGTATTCTATTTAGATAAGATTATAGAGTCTGCCGAAAGCGGTCTTGTTTTGAGCGTCAAGAATTATAAGAAATCTCTCTTATGGAAATTAAATCTGGCCTCATTGGAATTGTTGAAAGAAATGGGACAGATGAGAATGACAATGGCGAAAATAGGGCAGGGAAGGCGACAAAATGAAATGAATAAAGCCGGCTCAGGACAAAGAAAAATAATGGAAGAACTGCAAAAATTAGGCGAAAATGAAGCAAAGAAAAGCGAAGCATTAAATTCTGCGGAAAACGCTTATTTGAACAATTTAAAAATGAGACAAGAAAATATAAAAAAACAGTTAGAGAAAATATTGGCAGAAAAAGAGATTGAAGACAGCAGCGAAAAAAAAGAAATAGAGTCATTATTAAATCAAATAAATGAGATGAAAGAAGACTTGTTTAAAATAAAAGATAAAAGCGACTTGAAAAAATTTAGCCGCAAATACGAAAAAGAAAAATTTATTCGTTATAAAAAAAGTATTCAAAATAAAGACGAATTCTCGAATCAAAGAGAGGCTGAAAAGCCATTTGAATATCAAATCAAGGCTCCTCCCGAAAATATCTTGCCAAAGAAAAATAAAGCAGTCATAATGTCGGCTGAAGAAGGTTTTTCTGAAATTCAAAGACTATTTTTCAGAAACTACATTGAAAATTTAGAGAAGCAAGACTAAAATAATCTTAAAAATAAAAAAGAGAATCCTAAATAAACTCCAAAGGCAATTTTAGTTTTTCCTTTTAATAAGATTTGACGATGTATGATCATATATGTTATTATTCCCAATAACGAACCAAGAGTAGGAAGAAACAACGAGTATGGATATCCTACGGCAATGCATAACGCAAAAGTTAATCGAATATCGGCTATACCCAATTTGTTCCCCGAAAAAAAACGGATGCCGTAAAAGGCAAAATACCAAAAAAATGCTGTAAGTAGATCAAATTTCAAGCTTATAGAATTCAAATTATCCGCTCGAATAAGAAAACTTTCAAAAAGTCCCAGGCATAGAATAAACAAAATACTCTCAGTGGGAATCAGAAAAAAAGCTTTATCGGTTTGAATTAAAACATAAATGGCTATATAATAAAAACCGGTGGATAAAATGAAATATAAATCAGGATGGTTGTATGCTAAAATTAATCCATAAAGAAACGACAGAGATTCTTCAATGGGATATTTTACCGGAATCTGTTCAAGGCAATATGGGCATTTTCTTCCCGAAAAAAAATAACCGAATATCGGCGGTAAATACCAGAACTTTATGGGCTTATGACATCTCTCACAAAAAGAACGAGATTGTAGTATGTATCTCCATTTGTTATTAATATTTTTACGGCTTTTTTTGTAAAAAGCGTTTAATATTCTATGCGAGAAGGAACCTGAAAACGACGCCAATAGAGCAAAATAAGTTCCACTTAAAAAAATAAAAAAGATTTTTTCGTAAATAATGATTAATCCTGTCGGCTCATTAAATATTTTTCAAGGTATTCCGTAATATCCTGAATATTTCTATCGATCATTTTCTTAAATTCTCTGGGTATGCTTTGCTCTCGTATAACCCTATAATAATTCAGAGCCCGCGTGATTTGTTTTCTTTTTAGAAATGCATGTGCTTTTAAAAGCATGGGTTTGTATTTATAATAAGCGTATTCAAAGATATTGTGATCTTTAGACAACACCGAAATATAAGGAATTCGGGTGAAATCATATGTTAATGTTAAAAAAGGCGTGTCTTCTTGATCGGGGGGTTTTAATTCTAAAACGCCGCGAATTTCTTGTACCGGCGGCTTATCTTCGCCTGATACTGAAGAAGGTTCTTCTTGAGGCGTAGAAATTTCGGGTATTGAGTCAGGTTCTTCAACAAAGCCCCCTGTCGCCCCCATTACAGGCGATTGCATTGAAGGGGGAGTCTCAAAAAAAGGCTCAGGTTGATTAAAATAATCATGGGGAAAGTTTTCATTACGCTGCCCGGGGCCATAAGACGATGGCCGGTTTGATAAATCTGATGATTCTTCGCCTGGTTGAATTGGTTTTTCTATCGGTTCCACTGTCTCTTGAGTTTGCGGCTCCTGCGCAGCTTCTTGGGATTCAGGTGATTCTTTTTGCGGCTCCTGCGCAGCTTCTTGGGATTCAGGTGATTCTTTTTGTGGTTCCTGAGTAGATTCTAGAGCTTCAGGTGATTCTTTTTGCGGCTCCTGCGCAGCTTCTTGGGATTCAGGTGATTCTTTTTGTGGTTCCTGAGTAGATTCTAGAGCTTCAGGTGATTCTTTTTGTGGTTCCTGAGTAGATTCTAGAGCTTCAGGTGATTCTTTTTGCGGCTCCTGCGCAGCTTCTTGGGATTCAGGTGATTCTTTTTGTGGTTCCTGAGTAGATTCTAGAGCT
>Ga0224501_10000194_pt1 | contig 56833 bp, 54 predicted proteins | sample SF_Oct11_sed_USG_4_FD_169105 | JGI IMG/M metagenome (GOLD analysis project Ga0224501, IMG submission 169105) | Sediment microbial communities from San Francisco Bay, California, United States - SF_Oct11_sed_USGS_8_1 | ecosystem: Environmental > Aquatic > Marine > Sediment | place: USA...
CCGTGACCCCGTGCGGGCCAGGCGAGAACCGAGGAAATACCCGCTATTTTCGCAGCGGGCTCGACTGGCTCGCGCGGGGTTGCGCCGCCCGAGAGGCGCGTGCAGCCGTTTGACACCAGCCACCTAGCCCAATTGGAGCGCCGGGCTTGCCGCTTGCAGGAAGCTTGTAGACGCGGCCGCGCCCGGCGCACAATTGCTCGGCCGTGGTTCGGAAGATTTTCTTTAGCTGCCTGCTTCTGCTGCCAGCCGCCATCATCGGTCTGGGCCGCCTGTGGCCGCCGGCCTACTGGGCATTTATCGTGGTCGGGCCACTGCTGATGCTGGGCCTCGTCGACGTCACCCAGAAGCGCCAAGCCCTACGCCGCGTCTACCCCATCATCGGCCATGGGCGCTATCTCTTCGAGAGCGTGCGACCCGAGATCCAGCAGTACTTCGTCGAGTCCAACATCGACGGCATGCCCTTCAGCCGGGAGTTTCGCGCAGTCGTCTACCAGCGCGCCAAGGGCGCCCGCGACACCGTGCCCTTTGGCACCCAGCGCGACGTGGGCCGCATCGGCTACGAGTGGATGACCCACTCGCTGTCGCCGTGCCGCACCCCCGAGCAAGAGCCACGCGTGCGCGTCGGGGGGCCCGACTGCAAGCAGCCCTACCTGGCTTCGCACCTAAACATTTCGGCCATGAGCTTCGGCTCACTGAGCAAGAACGCGATCCTGGCGCTAAACCTGGGCGCCAAACGCGGCGGCTTTGCCCACAACACCGGCGAGGGCGGTATCAGCCCCTACCACATCGAGCACGGCGGCGACCTGATCTGGCAGCTGGGCACCGCCTACTTCGGCTGCCGCACCGAGGACGGGCGCTTCGACCCGGAGCGCTTCGCCGAGCAGGCCGCTTCACCTCAAGTCAAGATGATTGAGATCAAGCTCTCGCAGGGCGCAAAGCCGGGCCACGGCGGCATCCTGCCAGCAGCCAAGATCACGCCGGAAATCGCCGCCATCCGCCACGTTCCGCTGGGGCGCGACGTGATCTCGCCGGCGGCCCATCCGGAGTTTTCGACCCCCCGAGAGCTGATCGACTTCATCGCACGCCTGCGTGAACTCAGCGGCGGCAAGCCCATCGGCTTCAAGCTCTGCATCGGTCACCGCAGTGAGTTTCTCGGCATCTGCAAGGCCATGCTGGAAACCGGCGTCGCACCGGACTTCATCACCGTCGACGGCGCCGAGGGTGGCACCGGTGCGGCCCCCATCGAGCTGAGCAACTCCGTGGGTATGCCCCTGCGCGACGGTCTGCTCTTCGTCAACAGCGCGCTCCGGGGCGTGGGCCTGCGTGACCGCGTGCGGGTCATCGCGGCGGGCAAAATCGTCACCGGTTTCCACATGGTGCGCACCATCGCGCTGGGAGCCGATCTCTGCAACTCCGCGCGCGCCATGATGTTCGCCCTCGGCTGCATCCAGGCCCGCCGCTGCAACGACAACAACTGCCCCGTGGGCATCGCCACCCAGGATCCAGGGCGCGTGCAGGGCGTGGTGGTCAGCGACAAGGCGCTGCGCGTGCAGCGCTACCACCACGACACCGTCGAGGCCTTTCTGGAGCTGGTGGCGAGCAACGGCCTACGCTCGCCAGCCGAACTCAGACCGCGCAACGTATTGCAGCGCGTCGACGCCACCACCATCAAGCGCTTCGACGAAATCTACGAATACCTGCCCCACGGCTGCCTGCTTGACCCGGCCGAGGTTCCCGACAGCTGGCGCGACCGCTGGCAGCGCGCCAACGCGGGAGGCTTCGGCACCGCCCCCTGGAGCCTGATGCCTCCGCGCCCACCCAATACGTAGGCGACGGCAGCCAGGCTCTGGAACAACCGAAATCCCCAGCCCAGGAGCAAACGACGTGAGCCCATCGAAGCCCCCCAGCGAGCCCGCCACGACCCAGCCGGCCAGCGAGCACACCCGTGCCCTGCACGACTCGGCCCGGGCCCTGGTCGACTTCGACGACGAGGCCGACTTCGCACGCGCCCGGCGCGGCTTTGTGGCGAGCTTGCCCGGGGGGAAGATCGCAAAGGACGGCCAGCTGATGTGGGACGTGGCGCGCCACGACTTCGTTCGGCACGATCCCGTAGCGCCCGATACGGTCCACCCCAGCCTATGGCGTCAGGCGCGGCTCAACGCCATCCACGGCCTCTTCGAGGTCTGCGACGGCGTGTGGCAGGCACGCGGCTACGACCTGTCGAACATCACCTTCGTCGCTGGCGACAGCGGCTGGATCGTCATCGACCCGCTGACCACGGCGGCCACCGCAGAGGCTTGCCTGAAGCTTGCAAATGACCAGCTGGGCGCGCGCCCGGTACGCGCGGTGATCTACACCCACAGTCATGTCGACCACTATGGCGGCGTGCTCGGAGTCGTGACGCGCGAGGCGGTGACTGCCGGTGAAGTGCAGATCCTGGCGCCAGCGGGCTTTCTGCGCGAGGCGGTCAACGAAAATGTCATCGCGGGGCCGGCCATGCTGCGCCGCGCCACCTATCAGTTTGGCATCCTGCTGCCACCGGGGCCCCGAGGCCACGTAGACAACGGCCTGGGCAAGGCCGTGCCCTTCGGCGCGACGGCGCTGGTCGCGCCCAGCGAAGAAATCGAAGGCAGCGAAAGCGAGCGCGTGGTCGACGGCGTCCGCATCGTGTTTCAGAACACGCCTGGAGCCGAAGCGCCGGCCGAGATGAACTTCTTCTTTCCCGACAAGCGGCTCCTGTGCATGGCGGAAAACTGCAGCCACAACCTGCACAACCTCTATCCGCTGCGGGGAGCCCAAGTGCGCGACGCCCTGGCCTGGAGCAAATACATCGGCGAGGCCCTCGAGCGCTTTGGTGACGCCAGCGACACCCTCTTTTCTACCCACCACTGGCCGCGCTTCGGAGCCGCCGACGTGCGTCAATTCCTCGAGCGCCAGCGGGACGTCTACCGCTGGCTCCACGATCAATCCATGCGCCTGGCCAACCGCGGCCTGCGCCCGGCGGAGATCTCCGCAGCCCTCGAGCTGCCCGCGTGCTTCGCCGGGCACGCCGACGTGCGTGGCTACTACGGCAGCGTCTCGCACAACGCCAAGGCCGTCTATCAACGCTACCTGGGCTGGTACGATGGCAACCCAGCGCACCTCGACCCCTTGCCGCCGCGGGAGGCCGGGCGCCGCTATGTGGAGCTGGCCGGCGGCGCCGAAGCGCTGCTGGCACAGGCACGCGGAGCCTTCGAGGGTGGCGACTACCGCTGGGTCGTCGAGCTGATCAACCACCTGATCTTTGCCCAGCCCGATCACGAAGAAGCCCGACGCCTGCAGGCCAGTGCCCTCGAGCAGCTCGGCTACCAGGCCGAGTCGGCCACCTGGCGCAACGCCTACCTGATGGGCGCCCAGGAGCTACGGCAGGGCACGCCACCTTTGCCGCTGAGCGCCGGCCGCCAGCACCTCGAGGCAATGACCGCCGAACAAATCTTCGACACCCTGGGCGTGCGCTTCGACCCGGAAGCCTTTGGCGAAGGCCGGATCAAACTCAACTTCGTGCTAACCGATCTGAACCAGCAGCATGTGCTGGGCGTGGGCAACGCGACGATACACCACCTGGCCGACCGGCGAGCCGAAGACGCCGACGCGGAACTGCAACTCAGCCGCGCCACCCTGAGTGCGTTGCTCGGCGGCCACTGCAGCCTCGACGAAGCTCTCAGTGAATCCAAGCTAAAGCTCAGCGGCCGCCGACAATCCGTCGAGCAGCTACTGTCCGCGATTGACAGCGCATCCAGCTTCTTCGGCCTAATCGAGCCCTGAAGCCTGCAGCCCCGAAGACGTGTCAGGGACATTTTTCTCGGAACGGGGACGTTGGGCGGCACGCGCTGGACGGCCGCAACTCGGACGGCACGGGCAGCCCCAAACGTCCCAGCGCGTTGGACTGGGCCGGCTGGGCAGTCCGGTGTCAGCTCAGCGCTACACGATCCTTGCCCAGCAGCTGGCGGCGCGTGGGGGCGCCGGTGCCCAGTAGGCGTGTGATCGCTTCCGGGTCGAGTTCGGGGGAGCCCAGGGTGCGACGGCCCTGGTTGGTGCCCTGGTAGAAGGCCTCGACAACGCGCTCGCCTTTGGGCGCGATCAGGGTGTGGAAGACGTAGCGCCAGGTCAGTACGTGGCGGCTTTCCTCGGGGCGCACCGATTCCTTGATCTGCTGCACGAGGTCCTGGCCGATGGGATGCTCCCAGCGCTCGCAGATGCCGACCACCGCCGGAAAGACGCGGTTGAGCGCCACGGTTTCGATGCCTCCCAGCAGTCCCGCCATGCCGCCCAGGCGCTTTTTGTTCTGCTTGGGGTCGTCGGTGGGCGCGAGGAAGCTGCCGCCCGCGCTGCCCACGGCGCTGCTGTCACCGGCCGGCGCCGCCCCGCCCATGGCGTAATAGGCGTTGCCAAAGACTTTATCGCCGTGGCTGGCCTCCTCGGCCGATTGCTGCATGTAGGCCAGGTAGAGGGTGTCGGCGACCTCGCTCGGCAGTCCAGCCTCGAGCGCCAGTCGCGCCATGGCGTAGGTCGGCGCCTGTCCAGACTTTTCGGTGGCCGCGATCATTCCGAGCATCAAGTAGAAGTCGACGACGCGCAGGGAACCGCCCAGTTCGCCCTCGCCCACCACCTTGTCGGGATCGATGCCCCGGTCGGCCAGCCGGCCGCGCGCCGCTTCCACGGCGTCGCTCGAGATGTTGCGCCGCGGGTCCCGAATCTGTTGCTCACTCAGCTCAGCCATGGTTGCTTTGCTCCACCGGCGCTTGCGCCGTCCATCAACTTACGCAAATGTAAGTAACAGCCACATCGGCGTCAAGCCCGCTCGCGATCGCCGACTCGACGGCCCCAAAGCCCATGTCCGACAAGAAGTCAGCCCGGAAGCCACGCGCCCGCGCTTCCTCCGACGTCCCTTCCGACGTCCCCTCCCAGGTCCCCTCCCAGGTCCCGCGGCGGCGCTTGAGCGCCGAGCAAGCCCGCGCCCGCATCCTCGAAGCCGCGGCGCGACGCCTGGCCGAAGTCGGCCCCGAAGGACTGCGGCTGACCGAACTCGCCACCGAACTCGGCGTCTCCCACCCGGCCATTCTGCACCACTTCGGCAGCCGCGAAGGGCTGGTGGCCGCCGTGGTGCGACAGGCGGTGGCCACGCTCAATCAGGAGCTGGAAACCGCCTTCGACCAGCGCCCCGGCCGCGTCGCCATCCTGGAGATGCTGGCGGAATTCTTCGCCGAAAAGGGCAACGCCCGCCTCATCGCCTGGCTCTTGCTATCGGGGCGCCTGGGCACGCTGCCCGGACAGCTGGGCGATCGGCCACCGCTGCGCCCGCTGATCGAGCGCGCCCACCAGGGTCGGCTGCAGGCCGCCCGCCCAGCCGAGCCCCTGGGCGCCGAACCCCGTACCATCGACTTCGAAGACAGCAAGTTTCGCAGCCAGCTCACCGCCCTGGCACTGCTCGGGGAGGCGGTCTTCGGCGACCTGATCCGGCTGGCCAGCGGCGACGCCACCGGCCCCGAGCAAAGCCGCGACTTTCGACGTCGTCTAGCCTCCCTGCTCAACGATACGATGTGAGCGCCGCCGCCATGATGTAGCATCGTGCCCGTGGACAGAGGCGAGCGCGCTGGACTGCGGCTGTTAGGGGCACTGCTACTGGTGCTGTGGGCGAACACGGCGAGCGCTCAGCAGCCAGCGGCGACGACCGCACAGGCCGACGGCAGCGGGGCAGCCCCTGACTTGGCTGCCAGTCAAAACACCGAGCCCGAAGCCGAGCCCGAAGCAGCCGAGCCCGAAGCAGCCGAGCCCGAAGCCGAGCCCGAAGCCGACGAGCCTGGGCCCGCCGCACCGTCGGCCGACCAACTCACCGCTGCCGCCGAAGCCCACCAACGCACCGAACTGACGCGCCAGCTGCGCGCGGTGGAAGCCGAACGCGACGCCCTGCAGCCCCTGTGGCCCTACTCCGCCCTGGGCCTGGGCCTGCTCACGATCGCCACCGGCGTCGTCGTGGGCGCCAGCCTGGTCTTCACCTGCGACGACTCCTGCAGCGTGCCCTTCTGGGCCCCGGGTATGGTGATCGGGGGCAGCGCCATCACCGCTGGCGGTCTGCTGTGGGTGCGCCTGCACAACGGCGAGCGCGCCGAACTGGACTCACGCCGCTACCACATTCAGAAGCAGCTGCAGTACCTGGACTACCAACAAGCCACCCTGCGCTCGCCCCACAGCCGCCAAGTGACGAGCCTAGCGTTACGCTTCTGAAGGCACCATCAGCCCTCGTCGCGGTGGACGGTGTCGGGGCTGAAGGCCGGCAGACACACCGCCACGTAGCGCGCGCCCTCGGGCGTGCTGTAGCGCACCCACTCCCCCGGCCGGGCATGGACCGCCTGCCCCGCCTCCACCCGCAGCGCGCCACCCTCGTGGTCCACCTGCAGCGCGCCCTCGAGCACCACCGTGAACTCGTCGAATTCGGGCCGCTGCCCGGGCTCCACCCAGCCGGCCGGGCTCTGCATCAGCGCCACGCTGAGCGCCCCATCGCCGCTGTTGACACGCCCGACGTATTCGTCGATCGCCTTGGGTTTGGTGCCGACGGCCTCGATGCGGGTGGGTTTCTCGATCAGACGGGGCATGGGCACGCGAGGCTAGCAAAAGCTCCCGACGCCGTCATTTCCCCAACCACCGCCACGCCAACGGCATCAACGAACACCGTTGGCGCCTGCAGGTCGTCTCGCCATTGACAGCCCTTCGCGGGGGGCTAAGATGCGCGCTCGCTGCGGCCGTAGCTCAGCTGGATAGAGCGTCGGTCTACGGAACCGAAAGTCGGAGGTTCGAATCCTCCCGGCCGCGCCACCTACCTCCGCCATCTGCGGCGGCCTTCAATCGCTCAAGCGAAGACGGCGAACGGTTCTAGATGTGCGCGGCGGCAGTCTCGCACGTCTAGATGTGCTCGGCGGAAGTGCTGAGCCGATGATCGGGGTCGATACGATGCCAGATGCAAGGACGGCCTCCGCCGCAATACTCCGTGTATTTCAAGGGGGCCGGACGCCGCAGCTGGCGCCGTAGCGGTCCCGAGAGCGGATCATGACTCCCGCCGAGCACGTCTAGAGCGATCATCAATCGGCCCCGGGACCGAGCGCTTCGTCGTTTTTGTCATCGTCTTGGTCGTCACCCTGCTTGCGTTGCCGCCAGGCGCCCAGCAGCAGCGTGGCCATGCCCAGCAGCAGCTCGTCGATCAGCGGGATCGGGTCGCAGATCATCAGATCCAAGACGAAGAGCCCCGCCGTCAGCATGAACAGCGTGGGGAAGCGCAGCTTCCCGGCCAGGCCCAGCGCGAGCTTCGACAATGGATTGGCCATGGTTGCAGCCCATTCTACATCCCCTCGCGACCCATGGGACAAGTCCAGCGGCCCGGGGCCGGCCGAACGGCCTCGCTTTGCACGCAAGCAGCGCTGCGCTATCCCGATGGCCCCATGAACGCCCCCGACCTGGAGCCGACCCCAGCCGGCGCCACCGACGCCACCGACGCCGACGAAGCCTTCATGCGCATGGCGCTGGCCGAAGCGGCACGCGCCGCCGACGCGGGCGAGGTTCCCGTGGGCGCACTGATCGTGGCCGGTGGACGCGTCATCGGTCGCGGCCACAACCTGCGCGAACGCAGCCAGGATCCCACCTCCCACGCCGAGATGGTCGCGCTGCGCGCCGCAGCCGCCCGCCTGGCCTGCTGGCGGCTGCTCGACGCCACCTGCTACGTCACACTCGAACCCTGTCCCATGTGCGCCGGAGCCCTGGTGCACGCCCGCGTGGCCCGCGTCGTCTACGGCTGCGACGATCCCAAGGCCGGCGCCCTGCGCAGCCTTTACCGCCTGGGCGAAGACAGCCGCCTCAACCACCGCTTCGAGACCCGGGCCGGCGTGCTGGCCGACGAATGCGCTGCGGCGCTATCTTCTTTCTTCGCTGCGATCCGCGCAGGCCGCCGCGGGCGCTGAAGCTGCCGCGAGACCGAATTGCTGCGTTGACAGACCCGAACCCTCTGGTAAGTTCCGCCGCGGAGAGCTGACCGAGTGGTCGAAGGTGCTTGACTCGAAATCAAGTGTGTCCGCAAGGGCACCGTGGGTTCGAATCCCACGCTCTCCGCCAGGATCCTCAGCCTGAGGATGGAGAGGTGACCGAGTGGTCGAAGGTGCACGACTGGAAATCGTGTGTACCCGCAAGGGTACCGAGGGTTCGAATCCCTCTCTCTCCGCCGACCCTCGGTCGTTGACGGTATGATGCCGGATTGTGGTCTCGCCAACGTCGGCCCGTGAACTCCGCCAGGCCCGGAAGGGAGCAACGGTAGCGGTGTTCGACGTGTGGCGGGGCCTTATTTACGGGGCCCGGTTTGAGCTGCTCGCCAGCTTCTTCGCCGAAGCCGGCGCCAGGTGATCAGGCCGAGCGGCAAAAGCCCCCAGGCGGTCCCTGGCAGCCCCACATTCGCGCCCAGGGCACTGCAGCTGGCACACCCACCTTGGGCCGGCGGCTGCTTGTCGTCTTTTTCGGACTCGATCAGGGGCTTGGCGCCATGACCCCGCCCGGGGTCGACCGGCGTGGCGCCCATGCCGAGGGCGTCCAGATCGTCGCCGGCCTCGGCCATGGGTCGCGTGCGGGTACAACGACTGGCCTCCAGCCCACCCTCGCCCGGCTCGGCGTAGACCAGATAGCTCTGCCCGACCTGGAACGAATAGCCACAGGCGGCCGCGTCGGTCGCGGTGCCCAGGGTCAGCAGCTCGTCGCTCGCGCCCTTGAAGCTGCGCACCACCCAAAACCGCACCTGCAGGCGCCCCCCCTCGGCTTCGATGGCCTTCACCTGGCCCTCGAAGATCGCCGAAGCCCGCTGGCGCGCTTCGTCGAATCCCTGTTCGGCGCAGGAGCAGGCCTGGACGGCCCGAACCGGCGCGAGCCACAGCATCAAAGCACTGAGAGCCGCCAGTCGCGACACCTGACCTAAAATACTCACGTTGACAGTCCTCGATCCCCTGATTACATAACCCGCCTGTGGACCGGGCCGATAGGCACGCGCCCACGAAATCCGGGGTTCAGATACCGGATTTCAGGTCCCCTGGAGAGGTGACCGAGTGGCCGATGGTAGGCGCTTGCTAAGCGTCCGTGGGTTAATAGCCCACCGCGGGTTCGAATCCCGCCCTCTCCGCCAGAGCTTCTTTTGACCCGGAGGCACGCAACCCGGGTCGGGTCAACCCGGGTCAACCCGGGCCTATTGGCCCCGGGTCGAGCCCAACGCGCTTCAGCTCCCGAAGATCTCCATCGCGCTCTGCAGCAGGCCGACGCCATCGGCGCGAGTGCGCTGGAAGGAGTTGCGGCCCATGATGGTGCCGTAGCCGCCACCGGCGTGGATCTGGCGCAGCTCCTCGAGCACCGCGTCGGTGCCCTTGGCCGGGCCGCCCGAGAAGATCACGATGCGGCGGCCATTGAAGGCGGCCTGCACCACGTGGCGGATGCGATCGGCCAGCGTGTCCTTGGCCACACCCTCGTAGGACTTGCGCGCGGCCTCCTGCTCGATATGGGCGGTGGGCGGCTTGACCTTGACGATGTGGGCGCCGAGCTGACAGGCGATGTGGGCGGCGTAGGCCACCACGTCCAGGGCGGTCTCGCCCTCCTTGGAAAGCCCCGCGCCGCGCGGATAGGACCAGATCACCGAGGGCAGCCCCACCGCACGCGCCTCGGCGATCAGCTCGCGGATTTCGCCGTACATCTCGTTGCGGTGGCCCGAGCCGGGGTAGATCGTGAAGCCGATGGCGCTGCATCCCAGGCGCAGCGCGTCTTCCACCCCCGAGGTCACCGCCGAGTAGGGCTCGTCGGGACCGCCCACCGAGTCGCTGTTGTTGACCTTCAGGATCAGCGGCAGCCGCCCGGCGTACTTGGGCGCCGCCGCCTCGATGAAGCCCAGGGGCGCAGCGTAGGCATTGCACCCGGCCTCCACCGCCAGGCTCGGGTGGTACTCGGGGTCGTAGCCGTCGGGATTGGGGGCGAAGCTGCGCGCCGGGCCGTGCTCGAAGCCCTGGTCGACCGGCAGGATCACGAGCTTGCCGGTGCCCGCAAGGGTGCCGGTGCCGAGCAGGCGGCGCAGGTTGGCGAGCACACCCGGGCTCTCCGAGGCGTAGTTTTGCAGTAGTTCTTCGACGGCGTTGCTCATGCTGGTCTTCTCCGGGCTGCGTTTCAGCGCGTGGACCCGCAATGGGCCATCGGCTGAAGCTGGCGGAGGAGGAGGGATTCGAACCCCCGGAACCCAAAAGGTTCAACGGATTTCAAGTCCGCCGCCTTCGACCACTCGGCCACTCCTCCTCGAAACTTCCGTGTCGCGGCGACACCATACACACCGCCGGGGCGCCGTCAATCGGCCGCCGGCCAGGGCTCCGGCGCCAGCCCCAGGGCTTCGAGTTCCGCGAGCGTGCGCCGGCTGGCGCGGCGCTGCCACAGCACCACCGCGATGAAGAGGGCGTTGCCCAAAAGCAGGCGCAACCACAGGTAGAGTTCCAGGCGGTCGAACATGCCGCAGATGGCCATGGTGTAGCTGTGGGGGGCCAGCGAGATCATGGCCCACAGGCGTATCGGGCCGCGGTTGTGGCGCGCGTAGCTCGCCACCGTCTCGGCGCTGACGCGGAAGCTCAGCTGGCCGCGCAGCCCGATCGGATCGAGCAGACGGACCAGGCGGGTCTGGCCGCGCACCAATCCGATGTACATCTCGGTCGCGAAGCGGTGGATCCACGGCGCCCCCTGTGCGCGCAGGGCCGGCCCGCGCGCCTCCACCTCGGAGAGGCGCTCGGGCTGGCCGTCCCAGTCGGGGCGCGTGCGCTGCAGAAATGACTCCTTGTAGTAGTCGTAGAGTTCGATGTGCAGCACGGCCGAGACGACCGTGGGCACGGCCAGCAAGAGATATGAGGCGTCGTGGTGCTTGACCCAGATGTGATAGAAGGCCGGCACCACCGTGGCCGCCGCCACCACCGCGTCGGCCGAGCCGTCCAGGGAGCGGCCGAGCTCTGAAAAGAGCTGCTTGGCGCGGGCCAGGATCCCATCGGCGCCGTCGAGAATGGCGCTGGACCACAAAAGCACGCCCCCCCAGACCATCATGGTCGGGCTGCCTTCAAGCCAGCAGGCGCCGGCGGCAATACCCACCAGCATGGCCAACAGCGTGATCTGATTGGGCGTGATCGGGGTGCGGTAGATCAGGGCGACCAGGCCGTAGGCCAAGGGCCGATGCAGCCACAGGTTGATCGGATCTTCGACCGCCCGCGATTTCAGGACGGAAGCAAAGGGCGGCAGGGCGGGGGTGACCATGGTGGGCACGGGGCGATTGGCGGCGATCTGCGCCGACAGCGGCCCGGCGCGCGGCATCGGCGACGCCCTCGCTGGCCGGCATTATGTACGGGGCCGAGCCCATGACAAGCGATGACGGCCGCAGCCATTGCCGCAAGCGCCCCCATGCCCCATATTCGCGCCGCCATGTCGATCGCCTTCCAGCTTCTGCTCATCGTTCACGTGCTGGCAGCCATGCTTTGGTTCGGCGGCGCCGTCTTCGCGCCGCGACGGCTGCGCGAGGCGCTCGAACTCGCGCCTGCCGCCGGCGAGCCCCTCTTGGCCTCCTGGGCTCGCCAGAGCCGGATCTTCGCGGCCTGCGCCACGCTGGTGGTGCTGACCGGCGTGGCCATGGTGCCGGTGCGCTTCGGCGGCTTCGGCGCCCTGCCCGTGCGCTTCCACGTGGCGCTGACCCTGAGCCTCGTGTGGTGGCTGGTGGGCACCCTGCTGACGCGTCGCAACGGGCTGCTGGCGATCGAGGCCATGCGCGGCGGGGGCGGGGCCGACAAGGCGCGCGCCTTTGCCCGTCGCGTGGGCATGTTCGGCGGCATCGAGCATCTTCTTTTTACGGTCAACGCGGTGCTGATGCTGTGGCGGCTGTGAACGCCGGAGCCGAAGCGGCGACGCATGAGCGCGCAGCCGCGAGCGTGGTCGTGCACGAGATCTACGCTTCGGTGCAGGGCGAATCGAGCCGCGCCGGCCGCCCCTGCACGCTTGTGCGGCTGAGCGGCTGCAACCTGCGCTGCAGCTACTGCGACACGCCCCAGGCCTTCCACGGCGGCAGCCGCATGGCGGTCGGGGCCGCGGTCGAAAAGGCCCTGAGCTTCGGTACCGAGCTGGTGCTCGTCACCGGTGGCGAGCCGCTGCTTCAACCCGGAGTTCATGCCCTGATGGGCGCGCTCTGCGATGCGGGCAAAGAGGTGATGCTCGAGACCAGCGGTGAGCGCGACGTGGGCGAAGTCGATGCCCGCGTGGTCCGGGTCATCGATCTAAAAGCCCCCAGCAGCGGCGAGTGCCAGCGCAATCGCATGGAAAATCTCGAGATCTTGCGCGGGAGCGACGAGCTGAAGTTCGTGCTCGGCGATCGCGAGGACTACCTTTGGGCGCGCGCCCTGATCGGGCAAGAGCAGTTGCACACGCGGGTGGCGGAGGTGCTGCTGGGTTGCGTCCACGGCGCCCTCGAGCCGCGCGAGCTGGTCGCCTGGGTGCTGGAGGACCGGCTGCCGGTACGCGTCCAGCTGCAGCTGCACAAATACATCTGGTCGCCCGATACCCAGGGCGTATAAGGCGAGCGTTCATGTTTCATCGCGAGGATCTCGAGCTACGCACCGAGGGACGAAGGACCTATGACGTCACCCAAAAGGTGCAGGCGGTGGTGACGCACTCCGGCCTCGAGGCCGGGCTGTGCACGGTCTTCATCCACCACACCAGCGCCTCCTTGATCATCACCGAAAACGCTGACCCCGCGGTCCATCGCGACCTCGAGGCCTTCATCGCGCGCCTGGTGCCCGACGGCGACCCGCTCTACGAACACACCGACGAAGGCCCCGACGACATGGCCTCCCACGTGCGCAGCGTGCTGACCCAAACCTCGATCACCGTGCCGGTGCGCGCCGGTCGCTGCGATCTCGGTACCTGGCAAAGCATTTACCTGTGGGAGCATCGCCACGCGCCCCATCGCCGTCGGCTGAGCGTGAGCGTGGTCGGCTGAGCCGAGTTCGGTCGAGTGCGCGAGGGCAGCGGCATGGCACACAAGCCAACCAAGGGCGACCCTGGGCGCTTTGATCGTCGGTATTACCAGCGCTTCTACCGCGACCCGGCCACGCGCGTGACCACGCCGCGCGAGATCGAACGGCTGGCGAACTTCGTCGACGCCTATTTGCGCTACCTGCAACTACCGGTCAAGCGCGTGCTCGACGCCGGCTGCGGCCTCGGCTACTGGCACAGGGCCCTTGCCAAGCTGCGGCCACAGGCGCGCTATACGGGCATCGAGCTGAGCCCCTATTTGTGCCAGCGCTACGGCTGGATCAAAGCCTCGGTGGTCGACTACCGGCCCCGCGGCCGCTTCGACCTGGTGATCTGCCAGGGCGTCTTGCAGTACCTGGACGCGCAGCAAGCCTCCGCCGCCATCGAAAACCTGGCCGGGCTGTGCCGCGGCGTGCTCTACCTGGAGGTGCTGACGGCCGAGGACTGGGCCGAGCACTGCGATCGGGGTGCCAGCGACGGCGACGTGCATCGCCGGCCGGCGGCCTTTTATCGGCGGCGGCTGGGCAAGCACTTTCGTTGCCTGGGCGGCGGCCTGTGGCTGAACCGCGAGGCGCCCACGGTGCTCTACACCCTGGAAACCGCCGATTGAATCGCGCCTACCCGGATGCGACACTGCGCCGCGCAATGACGTCGGCAGAGCCCCAACGGACGCTTTTTCCCTCCACCGAACCCTTCGCGGTGGGCCGGCTGGGTGTGGGCGACGGCCACGAACTCTACTACGAAGAGTTCGGGCGCCGCGACGGCAAGCCCGCCGTCTTCCTGCACGGCGGACCCGGCGGCGGCTGCAATCGCACCCAGAGCCGCTTCTGGGATCCCCAGCGCTACCGCGTGGTTCTCTTCGACCAGCGTGGCTGCGGCAAGAGCACCCCCCACGCCAGCCTCGAACACAACACCACCTGGCATCTGGTCGAGGACATCGAGGCCCTGCGCAAGCACCTGGGCATCCCGCGCTGGCAGGTCTTCGGCGGCAGCTGGGGCAGCACCCTCGCCCTGGCCTACGCCCAGCGCTACCCCGAGGCGGTCACCGAGATGGTGCTGCGCGGCGTGTTCCTGCTGCGCAAGCGCGAGATCGATTGGTTCTACCAGGAGGGCGCCAGCCGCATCTTCCCCGAGGCCTGGCAGCGCTACCTGGAGCCCATCGACGCCCATGAACGCGACGATCTAATCAGCGCCTATTACGCGCGCCTGACCGGCGACGACCGGGAGCTGCAGCTCAAGGCCGCGCGCGCCTGGAGCGTGTGGGAGGGCTCGACCAGCACGCTGCAGCCCAACCCCGTGATGCAAACCGCCATGGCGCGCGAGAGCTTCGCCCTGGCCTTCGCGCGCATCGAATGCCACTACTTCAAGCATCGGGGCTTCTTTGAGCGCGACGGTCAGCTGCTCGAGGGCGTCGAGCGCCTGCGCGACATCCCGGCGGTGATCGTCCAGGGCCGCTACGACATCGTGTGCCCGGCCGAAAGCGCCTACGCCCTGCACCAGGCCTGGCCCGGCTCCGAGCTTTTCATCGCCCCCTGCGCCGGCCACTCGGCCTTCGAGTCGGAGATCCTGCACCACCTGATCGGCGCCACCGAGCGCTTCGCCAGCGGCCCTGCAAACACTTGACCCTGGGCTTGACCGCCGCACAATTGACGGGTGGGACAACTCTTCGAAGCGCTGCCGGCGGAAGTCTCGGTCTACGAAGTGGGGCCGCGCGACGGCCTGCAAAATGAACCGGCCGCGGTCGGCACGGTGCACAAGCTGCGGCTCATCGAAGCGCTGATCGGAGCCGGACTCGAGCGCATCGAGATCACCAGCTTCGTGGCGCCGCGCTGGATTCCCCAGCTCTCGGATGCCGACGAGCTGAGCCACATGCTGCGCGACCGCCAGGGGCTTCGTCTCAGCGCCCTGTGCCCCAATCGCCGCGGCCTCGAGCGCGCCATCGCCGCCGGCATCGGCGAGGTCGCCGTCTTCATCAGCGCCAGCGAGACCCACAACCGGCGCAACGTCAACAAGTCCATCGAAGACACCCTGGCCGTCTTCGCTGAATTCCTGCCCGAGGCCCTGGGTGCGGGCCTTCGCGTGCGCGGCTACGTCTCGACCACCTGGGGTTGTCCCTACGAGGGCGAGGTGGCGCCGGCGGCCGTGCGCAGCCTGGTCGGCCGCCTGCTCGAGCTGGGCTGCTACGAGATCTCGCTGGGCGACACCATCGGCCTGGGCACGCCGCTTCAGACCAAGCGCATCCTGCAACACCTCTTCGCCGAGATCCCCGCCGAGCGCCTGGCCATGCACATGCACGACACCCGCGGCCAGGCCCTGGCCAATGTGCTGGTCGGCCTCGAGCTGGGCATCCGCACCTTCGACGCCGCCATCGGCGGCCTGGGCGGCTGTCCCTACGCCCCCGGCGCCTCGGGCAACCTGGCCACCGAGGACCTGGTCTACATGCTGTCGAATATGGGCATCGAGACCGGCATCGACAGCGAGAAGCTGTGGGAAGCGGGTCGCCTGGCCGGCGCCCTGGTCAATCGCCCACTACCGGGGCGCGTGCATCGGGCGGGCCTGCGCGCGCTGGAAACCTGACGGCGAGCGCCAAACCGCGCCCCTGTACTCGGGGCGGCCGGCGAGTATGATGCGCGCCCATGTCGCCCAAGCCCCGTGCGTGCGCGCTCTGCGCCACGCTGTCCGCGCTCGCCGCAGCTGTCTGCCTGTCGGCAGCCTGTGCCCCGACCTCGCGCGCCGGCGTGCGGCAGGAGGTGATCCCGACGCCGTCGGTGCTGCGTCTGGGCGGCGAGCAGGGCCCCGAGCGCGTCGCCGTGCGCGCCATCTACGTGCTCTTCCAGGGCGCCGAGGGGGCACCGCCGAGCATCGAGCGCAGCAAAGGCGAAGCCCAAAAGCGCGCCCGCGCCGTCGCCGACTCCGCCCAGGGCGAGCGCGAGTCCTTCGTCGAGCTGGAGATGAAGTACAGCGACAGACCACCCCTCAAAGACGGCGGCGGCCCCGGCGTGCTGCTCGAGCGCGGCAGCGGCCTGTTGCCCCCCGAAGCCGAAGCCGCGGCCTTTTGCTTGAAAGTGGGCGAGGTCAGCGGAGCCCTCGAAACCGTCTCCGGCTTCGTGATCGTCAAGCGCACGGCCGAACCCGAAGCCGCCACCCAAGAGGTTCGCATCGGCGCCCGGCATATCCTGGTGGCCTATGCGGGCTCCGAGCGCGCCAGCCCCGAGGTCACGCGCACGCGCGAGCAGGCGCGCACGCTCGCCATCGACATCGTCAAACGCGCCCGCGCTGGCGAAGACTGGGACGCGCTCTGGAAGGAGCACTCCGACGAACCGGGGGGCCGCCCCGGCGGCGACCTGGGCCTCTTCGGCCATGGCGTGATGGTCCCTTCGTTCGAGCAAGCGGCGTTTGCGCTCGAAGTCGATCAGGTCAGCGACGTCATCGAGACCCCCTTCGGCTTCCACGTCATCCAGCGCACAAAGTAACGCCCATGCGCCCATAGCCAACCTGGCTCAGGCATGAGCGCCCGCCACGGCCGGGCCTTCGCCAGCTGCGGCGGTGCCGCCATCCTGGTCCGAAGCGCGCAGCGGGAAGCGCAGGCCGAACACGGTGCCCGGCGGCCCCGAGACTTCCAGCATCCCGTCGAGCTGGTCGGCAAGGCCCGAGACGACGACCATGCCCAGCGTCTCACGGGTCCGTGCCGAGACTGCGCCCATGCCGACTCCATCGTCGACCACGGAAAGTAGCCCGTGGGACCCTTCGACCCGAAAGCGCACCTCGATGGTTCCCTTGCGACCTTCCGCGATGAGAACTCGCGGGCAATTGATACGCCGGGGGTCAGGCCCTGCCCTTGGCTTCGCAGCCACGCCCGGGTAGGGGATGCGGAGGCGTGCATCGACTCATCGCATCCCTGGGAGTACTCGCCGCGCTCACGTTTGCGACGACCCCCGCCGAGGCGCAGGCTCTGGAGCGACCGCTGCGAGCGGCCCTCGCAATGCCGGCCGACGCCGAGCTGGCGCGTCGCATCGAGGGTCAGACCGCCGACCTGGACTGGCAGCTCGTGGCCGTCGCAGAGACGACCGCGGAGAATGCCGAGGCGCTGGCTCGAACCCGGGGTGCGCGGGTGTTGCTGCGCGTAGAGCGCGACGAAGGCGACGGCGCGCTGGTGCTCTCGGTCCACGACCTACAAGAGCAGCAGCTTCTGACGCGGCGTTTCGAGCTGCAGCCGCCAGGCGACGCCGCCACCCAGTCGGCCCAGCGCGAGGCGCTGGCGCTGGCCCTGCGTTCGAGCCTGCGCGCGCTGGCCGCTGGCGACGCCATCGGCGCCGAAACCGAGACCCTGGCGCCACCCGATCCCGGCACTGCCGAACCGGCTGCAGGCGCCAGCGGGTTAGACGCGCCCCAAACAACGCCCAAAGCGCCCCGGCCCGACCCGGGCACCGACGCCGGCACCCGCCGAACCGAGGCATCCCAGCTCGCCGATGGCGCCTCCTGGGGGCTGCGGCTGGAGGCGGGCCTGTGGAGTTCACTCGACGGTCAGAGCCGACCCGCCCAGCTCGGCCCCTGGCTCGCGCTGGGCCTGCGCCTGCCCACCGCTGGCCTGGAGCTGGACCTGCGCGGGCAGCTGGGCCTGGGCGCCGGGGCGGGCGACGACGCGGTCGAGCTGGAGCTGCAGCGGCACCATCTGCTGGTGGGCCTGGGCCTTTCGCTCCCCCTGGGCCGGCGCTGGCAGCTGCGACCCGGACTGGCCGCGGGCGTGGCGCAGCTACGGCGCCACACCGCCGCGACCGCTCCGCAGCTGCAGGGCACCGAAGACAGCCGCCACCTCACCCCGGCCCTGGAGCTATCCCTGGCCCTGCGCCTTCGAGTGCTGACGGGGAGCTTTGGGCAGCTGGGCCTTGCGGCGGTCCCGGGGCTTTTGTGGCTGCCCGAGAGCACCCGGCTGCGCTACGAACTGGACGGCGAGGTGGCGGAGCAGCCGCTGTGGCGGCTGTCGCCCTCACTGGTGGTCGCCGTGGCGCTTCAGCGGTAGAAAGGCGTGACCCGACCGCGGCTTCGGTCGGCACTGTATTCAGGTGGATGTGGCGAAGGGATTGCCCAATGACTTGCAACTGCTGGCTGGCGCCGCTCGGGCCGTGCCCGCCGCAGCCGAGCGGACGGGGCGCATCGCCGGCCACGATCGGCGCATCGCCCGGGCAGCGGCAGGCGATCGGCAGGCCGCAGCCGAGCTGCTGGGCGAACTTTTGCCGCGGGTGCGCAACCTGGTGCGCTTCCTATGCCCCGGCGACTCCGAGGTCGACGACCACAGCCAGGCGGCTCTAATCGAGATCCTGCGCGCGCTGCCCGGCTTCGAGGGACGCAGCGCCCTGACCACGTGGGCCGACCGCATCACCGTGCGCGTCACGCTGCGTCGGGTGCGCAAGAGCCGCAGCCAGCAGGCCAGCCTGCAGCCTCTGGACGAGGGCGAAATCAGAGATTCCACCCCACCGCCCGATGGCTCCGCCATGACGCGCCGCCAGCTGGCGGAAATGCTCGACCGCCTGCCCGAGCCCCAGCGCCAGGTGCTGGTCCTGCACCACCTGATCGGCATGAGCGTGCCCGAAGTCGCCGAGGCCCTCGAGGTGCCCTTCGAGACCGCCCGCAGCCGGCTGCGACTGGCCACGGGGCGGCTGCGCGCCCTTTGCGTCGACGACGGAGCGGCCGATGACTGAGCGCGAGCGACTGCCGGCCGAACTCTCCAGGTTGCTGACCCTGGAGCCGCTGGACGCCGACCCCGGTCCGGCCGCGCCCCTCGACGGCGCGGCTCGGCGGGCGCTGATCGAAGGCGCCCTGGCGAACTGGGCAGCGACCGGCACGCACGCCGCGGCAGCGCGCAGACCGCGGACCCTGGCTTGGCTGGCCGCGGCCGGCGCGCTGTGCGTGGGCTCGGCTGCCGCCTATTACACGGCCCAGCCGGGCGGGCACTTCGCAGCGCCACCAACCCCCGAAGACGCCGAGCCGCTGCAGCGAGCCCCCCTGCACGCACCGGCGCCGGCCCCCGAACCTGCACCCATGGCGCCGCCCGCGACGCCCGAAACCCAAGTCACAGCAGAGCCGCCAACGGCAGCGCGCCCCGCCCGAGCAGCCGAGGATCTGCTGGCACGGGCCAATCGACTGCGCGGCCAGGGCCGCTACCGCGCCGCCGAGCGCGCTTACCTGGAGGTGGTGCAGCGCGCACCCGGGGGTCCGAGCGCCGAGGTGGCCCGCATCGCGGCAGCCGATCTGCGCCTGGAACGCCTGGATAACGCTGGCGGCGCCCTCGGCCTCTACCGGCGCGCCCTGCGCCGCCCGGGCCCGCTCGAAGTCGAGGCCCTGTGGGGCAGCGCACGGGCCCTGCGCGCCCTGGGTCGCCCCGCGGAGGAACGAAAAACGCTGCAGCGCTTACTGAAACGGCATCCCAGCGCGGCACCGGCACGGTCGGCGCAGGGGAGACTCGATGCCCTATCCACAACGGGCAGCCAAGGGCCCTGGTCGAAATAAAGTTGCCAAATCGGCTTCAAGGCGCCCGTCCGGCAAGGCGCGGCGCCGCGCGAATACTCCATGTATTTGAAGGCGGCGCAACGCAGCTGGACGGGATGGATCGGAGTCGAGTTGGTAACCTTATTTCGACCAGGGCCCTACATCGAATACAGCGGTTCGCGCCCTGCTGCGCGCCGCCCCCTGACTTCGAGTTCACAACTAGTTGTTCTCTTCGCGCTGTGCACGACGGCGCTGCCCACGACGACTCTCGGTGGCTGCGCCGAGCGCGTCGACGTGGTGGCCCGCCCCCTCGGCTCGGTGGTCGACGCCGACGGCGGCAGCGCTTCGAGCTGCGACTACGCCCACATCGGGATCTCACGCCAGGGCGGGCTGTCGCTCGAAGCGCTGGCGGCACAGGTACAGCAGCACGCGCTGTGCACCTGCGCCGGCCTGTCGATGTCGGCGCCACTGTCGGTGCTGGGCCCGGGCGCGAGGGCACGCGTCCAGGTCGACGCCGAGATGAGCCTGGGCGCCGACTCCAGCGTCGATGGCGACCTGAATATCGCGGGCAGCGCAGGAGTAACTCTGGGTGAAATGCTGTTGACCGTGGGCCAGAGCCTGTCGGTCGGCGGCGATTTGCTCGGCGCCGGTGCGCGCGTCGAGGTCAGCGGCGATGCCCGCATCGCGGGCGAGATCCAGCTCGAAGCTCTGAATGTCAGCGGTGAGCTGCAGCAGAGCGCCGTCACCGTGGCGCCCGCCTGCCCCTGCGACGACAGGGCCCGCATCGACGCCACGCCCCTCGGCGGCGACGACTGGCCCATGCTCGAGCTCGACGCGGCACCGACAAACCTCGCCACCCCCTGCAGCGCGCTGCAGCTCGTGCTCGCGCCGGCGATCGAAGGCCACATCACAGCCCAGGGCGACGCCATGCTGCTCGTGGACTCCGACCTGGCCGCCGACGGCGACCTGAGCGTGGAAGTGGCGGCCGGACATACGCTGGACCTCATCGTCGAAGGCAACCTGCGTGTCGACGGGCAGTTGAAGCTCGGCGATACCCAAGGCGGCCGCGTGCGCCTGTTCGTGACCGGCTCGGGCACCGTGCAGCTGCAGGGCGGCGCCGAGCTGCACGGTCTGCTCCACGCCCCTGACGCCGAGTTGGTGCTATCGGCCCCCCTCGAGCTGCACGGCAGCGCGCTGGTCCGGCGCGTGGCCTCCCAGGCCGAGCTTCGCATACACGCCCGGGACCCGCCTTGAGCGCTCGAATTGTCGCTTCCCGGAATTCCGCGCTAGGCTGCAAAGAGATGCGCTCGTTGCACTCCCTGAAGTTTGGGGTGCTGCCCGGCTTGCTGGTTTCCTGGTTGCTGTGGGCGGTACCGGGCCAGGCGATGCCGCCCACCTCCAGCGTGGACGCGGCCATGCTCGAACGGGCGCGCTGGATCAAGCATCGCGTGGTGCCCGGCGAACGCGTCGAGGAAATCGCCGAGCGCTATGCGGTGGCCACCCGCCAGCTGCTGAAGTGGAACCGCCTCGACGAAAAGCGCCCGCGCCTGCGCGCCGGCCAGCGCCTGCGCGTTTTTACGCGGCTCGATGTGCCGCCCGCCGAGCGCATCAAGGTGCGCGCCGAAAAGGGCGACAGCTGGGCGCTTTTGGCCAAGCGCCATGATGTGGATGCCTTCCGACTGCAGAAGTACTGGAACCGCGGCCACGGTCGGCTGCGCGCCGGCGACGAGGTGGTGGTGTGGGTCCAGCCCAAGCCTCCTACCTCCGAAGAGGTGACGCCCGTACTGGGCGCTGAGATCCGCGACGGCGCCAGCGCCGCCACACCACTGCCCGTTGTGGAGGTGCCCTCGACCGCCCACAGCGTCGGCAGCTGTTCGCGCGGCCGGCTGCGCGGCGGCATTCAGCTGCCCAGGAACGACGCCCTCTACATTGTACGCGATCCAGCTCAGAGTTATGGATCGAGCCACACCATCGATTTGCTGCAGCGCGGCATCGCGAAGTTTCGCGCGGTCAGCGGCTTCGACCGCCAGATCGTGATCGGCGACATCAGCCGACGCCGCGGTGGCCGCTTTCGGCCCCATCGCTCCCACCGCAGCGGCCGCGACGTGGACATCCGCCTGCCGCTGGCCCGCGGCGTGCCCGAGGGCACGGTACCGACGCGCATCGACGACGTGGACTGGGATGCGAGCTGGGCCCTGATCAAGGCCCTGCTCGACACCGGCAAGGTGCAGTTCATCTTCCTGTCGCGCAGCCGCCAGCGGCCGCTGCAGCGCGCGGCCAAGCGCGCCGGCATGGGCGACGAAGAACTCGCTCCCCTGCTCGAGTATCCGAGCCGCGGCGGGCGCGCGGTGATCCGCCACGCCGGCGGCCATACCAAGCACTTCCACGTGCGCTTCGCCTGCGCGGGCTACGAGACGCTCTGTCGCGACATGTAACCACAGGCGCCTACCCAACCTTCCCCCTCGGCCATGACTCCATGGTGTCGGTGGCGGGCCCCGGTTTATACTTTCACTCATGGATGAGCGCCGGTCGATTCCGCCGCGGGCGGAGCTGCGGCCTAGCCTCGTGCCACGCAGCCTCATTCCCTCGACTCCGGCTCCCGGCGGCGAAGACGTCTCCGGCGCCGAGCTGCAACACGCGCTCGACGAAGTGCTGGCCGGCTCGCTCAGGCCCGTATGCGTGGGCCTGGCGCTCTTTTACGCGCTGTCGACGGCCTGGTACCTGACCGTCGCCGGCGGCGACAACCGCGGCATGCTCGCCCTGGCCGCGGGCCTGCTATCGCTGGGACTTCTGGCTGGCGCCGTCTGGTTCGAGCGCAACGAAGTGCCCGGCTGGCTGGCGCATCCGGCCTCGGCCCTGATCGCCGTGGCGGTGGTCGTCAACTGCCTCTACGTGCTGGTCTGCGACCCGGACCCGCGCAATACGACCAACCTGATGATCGCGGTACTCGGCCTGGGTTGCCTGCTTCTGTCGCTCAAATGGTTCGCCGGCCTGGCCCTCTCCGCAATGCTCGGCTGGATCTGGATCGCCAGCGAGCGCGAGTTCGACGCCGACTGGCGCCACTTCGGCCTGGCGCTGGTCGAGGCCATGCTCTTTGGCGGGCTGATCCTGCTGGTGCGCATCCGAGCCTACCGCAACATCCAATCCCTGCACCTGCGCGACAAACGGCTGATGGCCCACCTGCGCCAGGCCAACGAAGCGGCGATGGTGGCGGTGCAGGCCAAGAGCGAATTTCTGGCCAATATGAGTCATGAGATCCGCACGCCCATGACCGCCATGCTCGGCATGACGGAGCTATTGCAGATGACCGAACTCGACGACTCCCAGGCGGAGTTCGCCGCCACCATCGACCGCGCCGGCAATACCCTGCTGGAGCTGGTCAACGACATCCTGGACTTCTCCAAGATCGAAGCCGGTCAGCTTTCGCTCGAGGAAGTGCGCTTCAGCGTGCCCGAGCTGCTGCAGGAGGTGCGCGAAATGCTCGCCTTCAAGGCCAAGCAACGCGACCTGAGCCTCGAGGTCGAGTGCAGTCAAGCGCTGCCACGGCGCTTCGTCGGCGACCCCACCCGCATCAAGCAGGTGCTGGTCAACCTGGTCAGCAACGCCATCAAGTTCACCCACGAGGGCGGCGTCGCCATCCGGGCCTCGGGCCAGCCGGTCGACGGACACCGCTTTGTGCTCGAGCTGGAAGTGGAAGACAGCGGCATTGGCATCCCTGAAGACAAGCTGGAACACGTCTTCAAGGCCTTCACCCAGGCCGACGCCTCCACCACGCGCAGGTTCGGCGGCACGGGCCTGGGCCTGGCGATCTCCAACCAGCTGACCCAGCTGATGGGTGGCGAGCTCAGCGTCGACAGCGAACCGGGCCGCGGCTCGCGCTTCACGATGACGGTGATGCTGCCGGTGGTCGAGCACTTGAGCACGCTGCCCATCGCCCTCGAGCCCGCGGAGGCAAGCTACAGCGGGCGCATCCTGGTGGTCGAAGACACCGAGGACAATCAAAGGCTCGCCCGGGAGTTGCTCGGCCGGCTCGGCTGCGAGGTGGAAATCGCCGGCGACGGCGAGTCGGCCATCGAGCGCATCGAGGGCGGGGGCTACGATCTGGTGTTCATGGACTGCCACATGCCGCGCATGAACGGCTACGAGGCCACCCGCGAGATCCGACGGCGCGAGCAGGACAACGGCCGCCACACCACCATCGTCGCCCTCAGCGCCAGCGTGCTGCCCGACGAGCGGGCCCGCTGCACCGAGGTGGGCATGGACGACTATGTCGCCAAGCCCTTCAGCGGCCAGGATCTGCGCGAAGTGCTCGAACGCTGGCTGCAAACCCCAATCCAAGCCCCCAAAAATCCCGGTAATTTCCGGGGGGCTTGACGACTGAACGTTTGCGTAGGATGTTTTGTCCCAGGCGGACCTTGCGGCGCCCCCCACAGGCGCTAGGGTCCGCATGCGGTAGCTGCGCCGGGCGCGCTGAGCGAGCCCACGCCGCGGAGGTCAAACGGACTCTGCTGAGACGGACCCTCCTATGCGTCAACGCCGAAACGGCGATCTCCGCGGCGCTACCGCCCGCGCCCGCGCAGCTCCGCGTTTTTGATTTCGTTTCATTTCGGCCCGGCCCAAAAAGCGCACCGACTCATTGGGGGTTTGTCTCGAGCGCCGCTCGCGTTATGCCAGCTGCCCGCAAAAAAACCCGACCTCGAGGGCCATCATGCCGCTTACCCGACTTCTCCCCCTACTCGCTCTGACGCTCGCCGGCTGCGTGGCGCAGAGCAAATTCGACGACCTCAAACAACAGTATGACGACGCCCAGGCCGAACTGGCCGAGCGCGACAAGGAGGTCAAGTCGCTGCAAGAGGCCCTGGCCGAGGAGCAGAAGCGCGCCGCCGACCTGGGCACCGAGATCGAGGCCACCCGCGCCAACGTGGCCAAGCTCGAGGCCGAACGCGCTGAAAAGGAAAAAGAGCTCGCGCACCTGGGCGCCGAGGAGACGCGCCTCAACGACGAGCTGGCACAGCTGATGAAGGACCGCACGCGGCTCAAGGAGTCGACCCAGCAGCTCAAGGAAGCCCTGGCCGAGCTGTCCAAACGCAAGGCCGAGGCCGACCGGCGCGTGGCCCAGTTCCGCAGTCTGCTGGCGAAGTTCAAGAGCCTGATCGACGCCGGCAAGCTGCAGGTGAAGATCGTCGACGGCCGCATGGTGCTGGCGCTGCCCACCGACGTGCTCTTCGCCTCGGGCTCGGCGAAGCTCTCCAAGGAAGGCGAGCAGGCGGTGTCCGAGGTGGCCAAGGTGCTCAAGAACCTCAAGAAGCGGCGCTTCCAGGTCGAGGGCCACACCGACAACGTGCCGATCAAAACCGCCCAGTACCCGACCAACTGGGAGTTGGCGGCGGCGCGTGCCCTGGGCGTGGTCAAGGCCATGGACCGGGCTGGCATGAAGGGCTCGGGGCTCAGCGCCGCCAGCTACGGCGAGTACCGCCCGGCGGCCACCAACAAGACCGAGGACGGCCGCAAGGAAAACCGCCGCATCGAAATCGTCCTGGTGCCCGATCTCTCGAGCTTGCCCGGCTTCTCGGAGCTGGAGAACGTGGTCAAGGGCAAGTAGCGGCTTTCTGGCGTTTCTGGCGTCAGTCCTGGATCAGGACGTCGAAGAGGGCGATGCCCGCCGCCAGAAACGCCAGATCGAAGGCGCCCAGGATCTGCATCCAGGCGGCGATGTCCGACATCGGCGCGCCGGCGAAAAGTTCGCGCGTGGCGACCACGCCGCATAGCAGCGCCGGCGCCACCACGGGAAAGACGATCACCGACAGCATCATGTCGCGGGCCCGGGTGCGCACGCTCAAGGCTGCAAAGAGATTGCCGGTGGCGACGAAGCCCACGCTGCCCAGGCCGAGCAGGCTCAAAAGCGGCAGCGCCACCGCGAAAAGCTCCACGTTGAAGAAAACCGCCACCTGCAGCACCAGAACCAGCTCGACCACGGCCAGGAAGATCAAGCTGGAGGCGACCTTGCTCAAATAGAGCGCCGCCCGGGGCATCGGCGTCATGAGCAGCCCGCGGAAGACATCGTGCTCGCGCTCGCGGGCCCAGCTGCGGCCCATGGCCAAGACGCCCGCAAAGGTCACAGCGATCCACAAAACCCCCGGCGCCACGCGCAGGGCCGTGCGGGTGTCGAGATAAAACGAAAGCGACGTCAGCACCGTGACCAGGGTGGCGAAGAGCCCCGTCATCAGCACCACCTCGCCGGTGCGAAGCTCGATGCGCAGCTCCTTGCCCAGGAGCGCCAGGCTGGCCCGCCACAGCGCCCTCATGCGGGCTCTCCTGCTCGCTCGGCCTGCTCCAGACGCCCGCGCCGCAGCCGCACGCGGCGGTCGGCCAGGCGCTCGGCCAGCGCCGTGTCGTGGGTGACCAGGGCCACGATGGCGCCGCGGTCACGCTCCTGCCGCACCGCCTCGCACAGCCGCTCGACGCCGCGCCCATCGAGGCCCGTGGAGGGCTCGTCCAGCAGCAGAAGCGCCGGCCGGTTCAGGAGCGCCCGCGCCAGCGACAGCCGCTGCAGCTGCCCGCGCGAATAGGTGCGCGCCGGCCGCTGCATGAAAGCGCCCAGCTCGAAGCGCTTGCCCATTTCCGACAGCGCGTGGTCGCCCGCATCGTGCAGGCGCGAAAGCAAGGCCAGGTTCTCGTCGCCGCTCAGATCGGGGTAGACCATGGCCGCGTGGCCCACCAGGCCGATGCGCCCGCGCAGGGCCGGCAGCCGGCTCGGATCGTGACTGCCAAAGCGCAGGCTGCCCCGGGTCGGGCGGCTCAGCAGCGCCAAAATCGACAAGAGCGTGCTCTTGCCGGAGCCGTTGGGTCCCTCGATGGAAGTGATCTCGCCGGCCTTCAGATCGAGATCGAGCCCCGACAGTGCGCGGGTGGCACCGTAGAGCTTGACCAGCTTGCGCACCTCGACGCGCTCGAATTGCAGCGCCACGGGCGCCGAGAGTAGTCGCATGATGGGGCGGCGCCAATCTTCGAGATACGAAGCCGTGATCGCGGGGCGCGCTGCGAGTATGCTCGCCGGCCGTGGACGCCTACCTGAAGCTTGTGCGCAAAGTGCTCGACGAGGGGCGCGAGCGCGAAGACCGCACCGGCGTCGGCACGCGGGGCATCTTCGGCCACCAGATGCGCTTCGATCTGGCCCAGGGTTTTCCGCTGCTGACCACCAAGAAGCTGCACCTGCGCTCGATCATCTACGAGCTTCTGTGGTTTCTGCGCGGCGACACCCACGTGGACTACCTGCGCCAGCACAAGGTGCGCATCTGGGACGAGTGGGCCACGGCCGAGCAGTGCGCGAAGTTCGGACGCGCCGAGGGCGATCTGGGTCCGGTCTACGGCCACCAATGGCGCAACTTCGGCGCCAGCGTCCAGGGCGACGGAAGCTACGCGGGCGACGGCGTCGATCAGATCGCGCGCCTGCTCGAGCAGATCCACAGGAGCCCCCACAGCCGCCGGCTGCTGGTGACGGGCTGGCATCCGCGCGAAGCCGACCAGGTGGAGCTGCCCCCCTGCCACACGCTGTTCCAGTTTCACGTGCAGGACGGCGCCCTCAGCTGCCAGCTCTACCAGCGCAGCGCCGACCTCTTCCTTGGCGTGCCCTTCAACATCGCCAGCTACGCGCTTTTGACGATGATGATCGCCCAGGTCTGCCAGCTGCGCCCCGGCGACTTCGTGCACACCTTCGGCGACGTGCACCTCTACAACAATCATCTGGAGCAGGCCCGCCTGCAGCTGACGCGACAGCCGCGCGCCCTACCCCGGCTGCATATCAATCCCGAGGTGCGCGACCTCTTTGCCTTCGGCTACCGGGATTTCGAGCTGCGCGACTACGACCCCCATCCGCACATCAAGGCCGAAGTCGCGGTATGACGGGGCCGCGATGACGGAAAAGCGAGCAGCCCTGGCGATGGTGGCGGCGCTGACCCCGAGCGGCGTGATCGGCGCCGACGGCGGCATCCCCTGGCACCTGCCCGAGGACATGAAGCACTTCCGCCGCGTGACCCTGGGCCATGCGGTGATCATGGGTCGGCTGACCTACGAGTCCATCGGCCGACCGCTGCCCAAGCGCAGGAATATCGTCGTCAGCCGCCGCCTCGATTTGCAGATCGAGGGCTGCGAGGTGGCCCCGGATCTGGAGCGCGCCATCGCCCTGGCCCGCGACAGCGACGACGAGCCACGCATCATCGGCGGCGGCCAGCTCTACGCCCTGGCCCTGCCCCAGGCCACGCGCCTGTACCTGAGCTACCTGGAGCAGGAAGTCGCCGGCGACGTGTACTTCCCGGAGATCGACCCGGCCCAGTGGCGTGAGAGCGAGCGCAGGCAGGGCGAAGGCGTGTGCTGGGTGACGCTAGAGCGCCGACCGGTTTGAAAGCGGCGCTCTACAGCACATCAACCGCGGCGTAGCAAACGGCTCGGCGGCTTCAGAATAGGTCCGCGACGATCGAGTCCAGGTGCAGCCAGCGCGCGCGCGGCACCCGCAGAAAGCCATCCTCGAGCACGGCATCCCCGCGCGAAAGGGCCCGCTCGAGCGCCGCCTCGCGGCCGTCGGAAAGGGCGCGACCGGTCAGCGCCTGCGCGCGCGCGAGCTCCACGCCATCCAGCGTGCGCAGCCCCAACATCAGCTGCTCGCGCAGCATGTCCTGGGGGCCGAGGATCTCGCTGAAAACCTCGCGTTCGGGGCCGCCGGCGCGCTGCATGTAGCGCGCCGGGTCGGGGTCGTTGCGATAGCGTCGGGCGCTGCCCACGGCTTCATGCAGGCAACCCACGGCGCCGGCCCCCAGGCCCAGATAGGCCCCGCCGCGCCAGTAGTGCAGGTTGTGGCGGGCGCGCTGCCCGGGGCGGGCGTGGTTGCTGACTTCATAATGCTCGAAGCCCCGCGCCGACAGGGCCTCGGCCACGGCCGTGAGCGAGTCGGCCACATCGCCCTCGCGGGCCAGGGGCAGCCGCCCCTTACGCGCCAGCTGCCCGAATTGGGTGCCCTCCTCGATGGTCAGGGCGTAGGCCGACAGGTGCGAAAGGCCCAGATCCACCAGCGTCAGGGCATCGCTCACCGCCTCGGCCGGCGACTGCCCGGGCAGGCCGAAGATGAGGTCGGCGCTGACACGGGGCACGGCGCCGAGGGCGTCTCGCAGCGCCTCAAGCGCCCGCTGCCGGTCGTGCATGCGCCCCAAAAAGCGCAGCCGCACCGGGTCCAGGCCCTGCACCCCGATGGAGAGACGGTCGACGCCCTGCGCCGAAAGCGCCCGGGCCCGCGCGGCGTCGAGGGAGCTGGGATTGCACTCGACGCTGACCTCCAGCTCCGGCTCCACGCGATCGCCGAAGGCCGCCCGAAGCGCCGAAAGCACCCGCCCCAACTCGGCCGGCTCCCACAGCGAAGGGGTACCGCCACCGAAGAAGATCGAGCTGAGCCGCTGGTGCTGCAGCGCGGGCGCTCGCTGCTGCAACTCGCGCAGCACGGCATCGGTGTAGGCCCGCTGGGGCACGTCCTGGCGCGCGATGCCGGTGGAAGCGAAGTCGCAGTAGGGGCACTTCTGCAGGCAGTAGGGGAAGTGGATGTAGGCCGAGAGCGTCACGAGGCTGTCTTCCTGGCACGGCTGCGCCCCCAGGTCACGGCCGCCACCACGCCCCCGGAACCAAGCCGGCAATTTCCCGGAATTTTCACCCCCCCAAGCCCAAGACAGGCTTGATCCCGCCGGCCACCGCCTTATCTTGCGCCGGTCGAGCGCCGGCCAAGGCGCAGCCGCGCCCCGAGCCCCCGAAAGCCCCGATGGACAAACGCGATTACTACGAGGTCCTCGGCGTCGACCGGAGCGCCGGCGAGCAGGATCTAAAGCGGGCCTACCGCAAGCTCGCCCTCGAACTGCACCCGGACCGCAACCCGGACGACCCGACGGCCGAGGAGAAATTCAAGGAGGCCTCCGAGGCCTTCAGCGTGCTCAGCGACCAGAACAAGCGCGCCGTCTACGACCAGTACGGCCACGCCGGGCTGTCGGGGGCCGGCGGCGGCGGAGCGGGTTTCACCGATCTGCAGGACATCTTCAGCCAGTTCGGCGACATGTTCGGCGACTTCTTCGGCGGCGGCTTCCGCCAGGGGCGCCGCGGCGGCCCCGAACGCGGCGCCGACCTGCGCACCCGCATCGCCCTGACGCTGGAGGAAGCCGCCTTCGGCACCAAGAAAGAAGTGGAGCTGGCCTACCCCGGCCCCTGCGAAGCCTGCGACGGCAGCGGCGCCGAGGGCGGCAAGCGCGTGGTCTGCCCCGACTGCAAGGGCAGCGGCCAGGTGGCCCGCTCGCGCGGCCCCTTCCTGCTGCAGACCACCTGCCCCAGCTGCCACGGCCGCGGCGCCACCGTCAAAGACCCCTGCAAGAGCTGCCGCGGCAGCGGCCAGACCGACGTCGAGCGCAGCGTCAAGGTCAGCTTCCCCGAGGGCATCGACGAGGGCCAAACCCTGCGCGTACCCGGCCAGGGCCTGCGCGGCACCGGCGGCGGCGGCCCCGGCCACCTCTACGTCGAGGTGGTGCTCGAGCCCCACGCGCGCTTCGAGCGCGACGGCGTCGATCTGATCCACATGCTGCCCATCAGCTTCCCCGACGCCGCCCTGGGCACCGACGTCAAGCTCGAGACCCTCGAGGGCGAGACCGCCAAGGTCAAGATCCCCGCCGGCTCCCAGGCGGGCGACACCGTGGTGCTCAAGGGCAAGGGCGTGCCCCGCCTCAACCGCGGCGGCCGCGGCCGGCTGGTGGTGGTGCTGCAGGTGGAAGTGCCGAAAAAACTCTCGCGCAAAGCCAAAAAGCTCCTGCAGGAACTGCGCGACGAGCTTTCCTAAGGGCTCGCGAAAAAATAACTTCCCCCTTTGGCACGCACCGGCGGGCACGCTCGGGCCGTGCGTCCTCGAAGAATTCCTCGATGTACCTCGGGTACGACTGCGGATTCTTCTCCGGGCGCCGTCCCGATCACACTCCGCCGTCACGCACCAAAGGGGGAAGTTATTCTTTCACGAGCCCTAAGGGCTCGCTCAGCCGCCAGCGGCGCGCGCGACGGCGCCATCGACGGGCAAGCGCGCCGGCAGGGGCGGCAACTTGCCGCTGCCCAAGAAGCTGTAAATGCCGTAGCTCTGCAGCACCCGGCGCGTGTAGCGGCGGGTCTCGCGATAGGGGATCGCCTCGATCCACTCGTCGAGGGGCTTGTCCTTGGCCTCGCGCAGCCAGCGGTCGGCGGCGCCATGGCCCGCGTTGTAGGCTGCGGGCACCACCGCCGGATTGTCGTGGTAGCGCTCCCAGAGCGTGCGGATGAAACGCGAGCCGATGCGCAAGTTAACTTCGGGTCGTATCAGCGCGGCCGCATGACTCGGAAGCCCCAGCGGCTTGGCGTGGGCGCGCGCGGTCGGCACGATCAGCTGGATCAGACCATAGGCGTTGGCGCGGCTGACCGCCTCCGGATCGAAGGCGCTCTCCTCGCGCGCCACCGCGCGCACATAGGGCGCCGGCACCTGCGCTTCGGCGGCGGCGTTCTCGATGAGCGGCGCGAAGGCCTCGGGGAAGGCGATACGCCAGAGGTGGAAGAGGTGGCCCTGGGGCGGTCGCGAAAGCGCTCCCCAGAGGCGCCCGCGCACCAGACGGCTGGCCTCGGCCTCGCCGCCGGCGCGATTGATCATGGCCGCCGCCGCCCAGCGCAGCTCCGGATCGGCACCGCGGCGAAAGGCGCCCAGATGTCGCAGCTCCCGTTCGCAAAGCCCCAACTCGCCCACCTGGGCCAGCAAAAGCGCACTGCGGAACGCCGCTTCATCCATGCTCGCCCGCCACGGGAAGCTCAGGGGCTCGAGCGCCTCGGGCTCCACCTGCAGCGCCGCCAGCAGGTCGGTCACGCGCTCGGGCGCGAGTTCGCCCAGGCGCGCCAGGGCCTGCTGGGCGTGGTAGCTCAGCGGATGGGCGGCAGCCACGGCCGCGAAACCCTCGATGGCCTCGTCGCGGCGCCCCAGGGCCTGCAGGCTGCGGGCACGCCAATAGGCCGCCCGGCCCTCGGTACCCTCGGCCCGCTCGCCGCCGCCGCGGGCGATCAGCGCATCCAGATGGCGCAACGCATCGGCGTGGCGTCCGGCGCGGCGCGCGTCGAAGGCCAACATGAAGCCGGCCTCGGCGTGCATGTCGCCGTCGGGGTAATCGGTGACCAACCGCTCCAGCGTGCGCAGCCGCTCGGCCTCCTGACCCATGTCGGCCTGGGCCACCGCCAGCATGAAGAGCGCATCGTCGGCCAGGGAGCTGCCGGGAGCGTATGCGACCAGCGCCTGGTAGTGGTCGCTGGCGCCCTTGGGGTCGCCGGTGCGCAGCCGCGCGCGCCCGCCGTAGTAGCGCGCCCAGGTTCGCACCTGGCGATCGCGGCATTGCTCGAGCAGGCGCTCCATGTGGGCGATGGCCTTTTCGCGCAGGCGCCGACGTACCAGGGTGCGTCCGATCTCGAGTTCCACCTGGCAGCGAAGCCCATCGTCGGGCTTCAGTCGCGACAGCAGCTCGCTGAGCACCGTCTCGGCGCGCCCGTGGGCCCCGCCAGTTGAAAGCGCCCGCCCCAGGGCCAGCGCGTCATCCACGAGCAGTTGACGATGCTGACGCCGGAGCTTGCGCGGCAGGCGCGACAGCAGTTGCTCGGCGGCGCGCTCAGCCTCGGCGGCCACGTCGCTGAGCGGGGCGCGGCTGAGCACCCGGCGGTAAAGCGCCAGGGCCTCGAGCTTGGCTTCCCGGTTGCGGCGGCCCTCGAGCAGCCGGGCCAGGGGTAGCGCCAGGTCGCTGGCCGCGTCATCGTCGCGGGCGGTCCGCAGCCGCGCGCGCAACTTGGGCACCGCGGCATCGGCATCGAAGCGCAGGGCCGCCTCTAGCGACAGTGCGCGCGCGCGCCCCGCCCCGGCCCAACCGGAGGCGAGCCCATCGGCGATCGCCGCCGCCGCCGCTGGCGTCTGCGCCACCATGGCGGTGGCCAGGCGCAGGCCCGCCCAGCGCGACAGCGGATGGTCGCTCTGGTAGAGGGCGCGCAGGTGACCGCGGCGCAAAAGCACGTCGTCCTCGAACTCCGCCAACAGCCACAGAAGCCTGCCGCGCCCCAGGGAATCGGCGCCGGTGAAAGCGGTCTGCAGCTCCTGTCGGGCAGCGGCACGCGCGGCATCGTCGGCCTCGGCCAGCGCGCGCAGGGCCTTTTGCTCGGGGCTGTCGTCGGCGAGCCGGGCCGAGGCCGGATCGAAGCGCTTGGGCCCGGGGCCGGCCGCAGTCGAACCGGAGGTCGCGGCGGAGGGCGCGGGCTCGGATCGCTCGACCTGCGCCTTGAGGCCCGCATCCAGCGCCGGGGTGGACTCGCCGCCCGCCTGCAAGAGGCCCAGGAGCAGCGCCGAAAGCAGCGCGGGCGAGGAGCGGAGCATCGCCTTCAGGCTAGGCAGGGGCTGACCGCTGCGCAAGTTCGCGGAGAGTTAACGCGAACGCGGGCGCTCCTCGATCTCGCGCTCCTCGACGCGCTCTGACTGGCGACGGACCTCCGCCTCGCGTCGCGCCAACTCACGGCTGACCACCTCGCGCCGGCCGTGGGCCTGGGCAAGCTCGAGCCGCGCCCGGGAAAGCATCTGCTGGCAGCGACTGACTTCGCGGCGCTGGGCGGCCAGCGCCCGCTGTAGCGCCTCGGTTTCGAGGGCATGACGGCGGGCGAACGCGGCCTCGAGCCGCAGACGGGTGCCCGGCAAACGCTCGCTGTGACCCCCTCCAGTCGACCCCGCAGGCCCGGCCGCCATGTGGGCCTCCAGGCCCGCCTGGGCCGCGGCAAGCCCCTTTCGCGCCCGCTCAAGCTGCTCTTCGGCCCCTGCCAGCGCGTCCTCGGCCCGCGCCTGCTCAGCCCTGCGCAGCAGCTCGAGGGCCCTCACAGGGCCGGCACGGGCGGCTCGACCTCGACCATGGCCGCCGAAGCCGGCCCTGCCACCGCGTCGCCCTCCAGCTCGCCCTCGGCCGGCTGCCACAGACCGCTGAGCAGCTCCGTGTGCATGCGCTCGGCCAGCAAATCGCCGTCGTCGTCGCCCAGGAGCAGCTCACCCGAAAGCGTGAGTTCCGGCCGCGCCGCATCGAGCGCCATCAGGGATTGCTCGGCGCCGCTGCGGATGCGCGTCATGCTGCGATCGCAGGCGGCCTGCAGACAGGCCGCGTCGCAGGCCAGCGGGTCGCTCGTACCGAGCACCTGGGCCCCCAACCAGGGACCGAGCACCTCGCAGCCGGCCAGGGTTCGCAGCTCGGCGCCATGCCCGTCGGTCACCGACAGCACAGCGCTCAGGGCCTCGGCAGCCAGGGCGCCAAAAGTCACTGGAAAGCTGACCTCGCCCACGCTCAAGAGATCGCGCTCGGAGTCGAAGGCCGCCTGGGTGGCCACCGGCTGCGACAGCTCCGACAAAAGCACCGACAGCTCGGCGCCGCTGGCGTCGCTCACCCACAGCCGCTGGCCGTGCCAAGTCACGGGCAGCTCGCCATTGCCCGGGTCGATCATCAGCTCGGCCTCCAGCTGCACCCGCTCCAGCAGGGCGACCACGCGCGTCGACAGCTCCGCCGGCACCAGCGACGGGGCCATCCCGGCCGCGGCCAGCGCCGCCGCCAGGCTTTGCTCGGGGCTCAGCTCACCGCTCGGTGAAAGCCGCTCGGCCGCCAGCGCATCGGCCAGGACCGTGATCTCGGCCAGCTGGCTGAGTTCCTCGCCGCGCAGCGTGTAGTTCAGGGAATCGAGCAGGAAAGCCGCATCGATCTCCTGGGCGCTCAGGGGCGAAGCCTCGCCGCGCACGGCGGCGGCCGCACCCTCGCGCACGGCGCGGGCCAGGGCACTGGCCGGCTCGCTGCTCTCGAGATCGCCCGCAAGCACGAAAAGACCGGCCGGCATCAGCGCCTCGTCCACCAGGTTGACCGTGATGGCGATGGCGTCGTCAGCCTTCACCACCACCGAATCCACGCAGCCCTGGGCCAGCACCGTACCGTCCCGGCCCTCGGCGAACACGCTCACCGCGTAGCTCGCGTCTGCCGGCAGCGCCAAAAAGCGCGCCGTGCCATCCGGCCCATCGGCGCCCAGCACCATCATCGGATCCCCGTCCATGGCCTCGGCGCCGGCGCAATCGGCCCCCGCCTGCACCACCACCAGCCGCTCGTGGACCGCGCGCGGACCCTCGTAGGGGGCCGCCACCTCCAGCGTACCGAAGCCGGCGTTGCTCACCGCCACGTCCACGAAAAGCTCGCTGGCCCCCGGCGCCGACAGCCGCACCCGAAATGTCCCGGGGGTCTCGCCGGCGACCAGACCGTTTTGCACATGACCGCTGTCATCGGTCTGGACCTCGACCTCTTCCAGGCTCGCGTCCTGGGGCCGGCCCATCAAGGCGAAGCTCACCGGCACGCGCGCGAGCCCATTGCCGGCGGCGTCGAGCAACTTGGCCTCGATGACGACGCGCTCACCGAAGCCGAGCTGCAGCCGCGGCTTGCTGACCAGCTGGAGCACCGCCGTGACGTCGGCGGGACCGGCGCCGGCCATCGCGGCGACTGGCGCCGACCCGGAGGCGGGTGCCATCACGCCACGCGCCAGGCCACTGTCAGCACTGCTGCAAGCGACACACAACGGTAAGGCGAGCGCGAGCGGCCACACCACGGCCGCCAGCGTACCCAAGCGATCAAGCATTCTAAGTCCAAGCATAGCGCCGCCCACGGGGCGGAGCCAGGATCCAACAATCACCGCCGCGGCCCAAAGCGACCACGACGGCGCCACGCACAGGGCGCGCACTTTAGGAACACCGACCTGTGGGCGCAAGTAGCTGCTACCGGGCGGGCACTGGGCCGGCGGGACTGGGCCGAGGTAGGCGCTTCATGCTAGAGCGCGCGCTATGTCCTACGCCCTGTCGGTCGGCCTGCGCTACCTGCGGTCGAAAAAGCGCGCCACCGTATCGGTGATCTCGGTGATCGCCGTCACGGGCGTCGCCCTGGGCGTCGGAGCGCTGTTGGCGGTGGTCTCGATCACCTCGGGCTTCCAGGAGGAGTTCCGCAACAAAGTCCTGGGCGTCAACGCCCACGTCCTGGTGCTGAAGTACGGCCTCAACTTCGAGGAATACCGCGACGTGGTGGCCTCGGCGCGCAAGATGCCGGCGGTGGATGGCGCGGCGCCCTTCATCATCAACGAGATGATGCTGGCCAAGGGCGATCGTCTCAGCGGCGTGCTCATCAAGGGCGTCGACCCCGACCTGATGCCCACCGTGCTGGATCTGCCGAGCCAACTGCTGGCCGGCTCCCTCGAGGGCCTGCGAGCGCCCGACGCCCGCCCGGCCACACGCCCCGAGGATTTGAAAGCCGACGTGGGTCGGGACGAAGCCGAAGACCTCGACAGCTTCCTGGCGCAGCTGGCTGCTGCTGGTGACGGCGGCGCGGGCGAGGGCGCGGACGGAGGCGTCGCAGCCGCCGCTGGCATCGACGACCTGATCGACGACGTGCTCGAGGACGCGCGCCTGGGCCCCGACGCCGAAGACCAGGTACTCGAATCGGCGGAGCTACCCGAAATCCACGTCCCGACGCCCGAAGAAATGGAAGCGGCCCTAGGGCAACTCGAGCTCGACGCCCTACCCAGCGACGAAGCCGAAGCCGAATTGATCGCCGCAAGCGAGCCCCATCGGGCCGAAGAAAGCGAGCGGCGCACACTGCCGGGCGTCATCGTGGGCGTCACCCTGGCCGAAAGCCTCGACATCAAAGTCGGCGAAGAAGTCAAAGTCATCTCGCCCTTGACGGGCCTGGACACCTCCCTGTGGAAACCCGACGGCGGCACCCCGGCCTCGCGCGACTTCCGCGTCATCGGCATCTTCGAAGCGGGCTTCCAGGAATACGACAGCCGCCTGGTCTACATGGACCTCTACGAAGCCCAAATCTTCCAGGACCAGGGCGACACCGTCGTCGGCGTCGAAATCCGGCTCGACGACATCGACAGAGCGGGCGAAGTCGCGCTCCAGCTCGAGCGCGACCTGGGCGGCGGCCCCTTCCACACGATGGATTGGAAAGAACTCAACCACAACCTCTTCACGGCGCTCGAAGTCCAAAAGGTCATGCTCAGCCTGGTCATCGCCACCATCATCCTGGTAGCGGCCTTCAACGTCATCGCCACACTGATCATGATCGTGCTCGAAAAGCGCCGCGAAGTCGCCATCCTCAAAGCCATGGGCGCCAAAGACAGCGCCATCCTCCAAATCTTCATGGTCCAGGGTGCGGCCATCGGCATCGTGGGCACCGTCATCGGCCTGATCCTGGGGGGCGCCGTATGCGCCTACCTAAGCGTCTTCCAATTCCCCCTCGACCCCAAAGTCTACCTCATCAACCACCTCCCGATCCGCACCAGCCCGGCGGAGTTCCTGCTCACGGTGGTCATCGCCCTGGCCATCTGCGTCACCGCCACGCTCATCCCCAGCTACTGGGCGGCGCGCCTACTGCCGGCCGACGGCATCCGCCCACAATAGACCGGGCGGCAGCGAACGCTCCGCTTGACACCCCGGAATTCATCGATTAGAGAGAGTGCCCCAAATCACTCTGCGGGAGTAACTCAGTGGTAGAGTGCAACCTTGCCAAGGTTGACGTCGAGGGTTCGAATCCCTTCTCCCGCTCCAAAGCCTGGCTCATTCGAGCCGGGCTTTTTCGCGTCCGGCGTCCTTCGGCGAATGCCTCGCAAATCCAACGAACCGGATTTGTGCCCGGATACGGTGCCTTGGGCCCCGCTTGGAGATACGTAAGCCGCGAGCGTGCCCGACGGCGCGTGCAAAACGGTCAACTTAATTCCGAGCGGGGCCTTGGTCCGAGTGGCGCCCGGTGTTCCGCCAGTTCTCCCTCACCTGCTTGCCGTCCCTGTCGTACTCGATGGTCACCATGGCTCGTTCGAGATCGATGTGCATATCGAGACCCGATGCGCCCTCGTGGGGTTTGAAGACCGTGCCGCAACCCTCCACGCAGAACCAGTCGGCGGATTTGCCACCTTCGGAGAAGAGCTGTCCGGACTGACCGCAGTAATCTTTAGCCATGCCCAGTTTCAGGCACGTCAGCACCAAGGGCCAGACTTCTCGTTCCGTTGAGGCCCCAATCCTCGCGATTCCACCGCCCTACAGCACGGCGGGAAGCAGGGATTATGGGCTACCATGACAGCGTGGCGCAGTAAGTTGACTGCGCCGCCGGGTCGAGTCGCGCGACTGCGCTCGAACCCGCGCCAGGCCACCGCCCGCGACCGCTGCGAGCGATGCGCAGGGGCCTTCGGCGCTCACAGGGTGGCGCCCGGCTGCAGATCGCGTACCCCGTGCAGGTGCCGCGTGTGCTGCGAGTCGCGCAGCACGCAGACCGAAAGCAGCAGGCGGCTGTGCGAACGCACCTCGATGGGGCGCGCGGCGCCGATCACCACCCCCGCGAGGTCCAGGAGGCTACCCGATGCCTCGATCGCCGCGCGCTCGTCCGGCGCTGCGAGGCTTCCGCCGGTCATCTCGACGCGCGACTCGGTCGTCGTCAGCCCCTCCAGGTGGGAGCTCACGATGCGGACGCTGCTATCGCGCAGGATCAGGTGGCGCGCCTGGACGTCGAGCAGCGAAGCGCGGGCACAACCGTCGAGCGTGATGGTGCCGAAGCGGCCACGCAGGACGCGATCGGCCTCGCCGCTGCAGCGCAGGTCCTGCCCCGCACCCTCGGTGCTGGCGAGCGCGGGCATGCCGATGGACGGCTCGAGTGTCTCTCCCCCTAGATGTGCCTCGACGAGCGCGAGCAGACGCTCGGGGGCCTCGGTCATCGGCACGTGGCCCACCTCCTCGAGAAAGACGAGGTGCGCGTCGGCGATGCGGTCGCGGAGCAGCCAGGCGGTGCGCACGGGCGCGATCGTGTCGCGCCGACCCCAGACGATCAGCGTCGGCGCGCGGACCGTGTCGATCGCAGGCCCGAAGTCGGTGGTCGCGAGCGCCAGTGCCGCCCGAGCCCCGACGGGGGCGTCGCCTCGTTCGGCGAGCGCTGCGATGGAGCCGGTACCTGGTGTGACCGCTCGCAGGCCGCGCAGCACGGTGTCGGCCGTGCCCTCGGCGACCTCCATCAGGCGCCGCACCGCCGGCGGCGTCTGGCCGCTCTCGGCGGCGCCCGGCTGACCAGCGAGCTTCAGGTGCGTGCCGACGAGCGCCTCTTCATGCAGGACGCCCGCCACGTCCAAGAGGATCAGGCGCCGCACCTGATGCGCGAAGCGACCCGCGTGCATCAGCGCGACGGCGCCGCCCATGGAGTGGCCCATCACGTCGGCGTGACCGCCCGCATACCGGTCGATCACGCGCGAAAGCAGCTCGGAGAAGCGCTCGGGGCTGTATGGCGGGCGGCCCGTGCTCGAGCCGCCGAAGCCCGGCAGGTCGAAGGCCAGGACGGGGCGCGTGCGACGGAGGCTCGCGAGCACCGGCCGAAAGTCGCCCATGCCTGCGTCGCCCAATCCATGCACCAGGACCAGGGGCGTGCCGCCACGCTCGAAGCCCGCTCGCAGCAGACGAAACCGGGCCCCGGACTCCGGGTCGGACACGTAGTGCGTCTCGCCCTCGGGCAGGTCGGCCAGGCTCGGTTTTTCGGGTCGTGGGCCGCCGGTGCGACCGGCGTGGCCACCCCCACAGGCCAGCCCGAGCGAGATGGCCAAGACGAGCGCTCCAAGCTGCCGGCCGCTAGCGGCTCGCACCCTCAGCGTCTCGTGGGCGCTCCCCGGCATCAGGGTCATGCGTAACGCGGAAACGGTGTCAATGCGAGCGCGATTGCCGCCGGCACGCGCCGGACCGCGATGCGGGCCGCGAACGGGGCGGCGTGTTCGGCTTGCGATTTTGCGAAACCGCCTCGCGCACGGGCCGATAACAGTGTGTGACCGCTCCGCGAATATCGGTCCCGGATGGGACCCGGATGGTGACCCGCACCTGCGATCTGCGCCGCTTCTACTTGCGGCCTGTTCCGGTGGTCAAACAGATCGTGCGCTACTGCCTGTTCCGCGCCGCTGCCAAATACGGGGTGCTACTGCACGCGGTCATTCTTCTGAGCAATCACTTTCATCTGATCCTGACCGACACCACCGGGCGGCTGGACCTGTTCATGGCCTGGCTCGACCGCTGCATTGCCAACTGCCTGCTCGAGAACTTCCGCGAGCAGTACCCCGACCGCTACACCGAGACGATCTGGTGCGACCGGTCCTACAACGACCTGCTGCTGACCAATCACGCCGCCGTCCGGGACAAGCTCTGCTACACGGTCCTCAACTGTATCAAAGATCGGCTAGTCCCCAAATACAAGCAGTGGCCTGGGGTGCTGCACGGCCCCGCCGACTGGCTCCAGCCTCCCATGGAGGTCAGCCGACCCGAGTACTTCTTCGACCAGACCGACGAAGAGCACGCGGTCGCAAGCGGTCGCTTCGTGCCACCACCGCAGTTCGGCGACCGCCCGCTGCCCGGCCTGGTGGAGGGCTTCTGCCAGCAGCTCAACGCTGTTGCCAGCTCGAACTGGTGACCGAGGCACGCGCCGCGGGGCAGGGCATCCTCGGTGTCAAGGAGGTCCTGGCCACCGACCCCTTCGACGCTCCCAACAACGTCAGACCCAAAGGCAAGCGCAACCCGACGGTTGCCGCGGGCGGCGACCATGAGGCGTACAAGAAAGCGGTCGTTGCCGTGCGCCAGTACCGCCGGCAGTACCGGGAGGCCTGGCAGAGCTTCCGCAGGGGGCTCGAGGCAACCTTCCCCGGAGGCACGCTACTGATGCGGCATCGATACCGTCAGCCCTGCGAGCCGCTGGGCTGCTGGTGGTGTGTGCTGGCGCGCTGCCCAGCGGCGATGCCGCCGCCGATACCTGGATAGCGTCGGCGGGGTGTCGGGGCGTCCGGGGGAGGCTGTAGGCAGCGGGAAAGAGCGCCCGCTGGGCACCGGTGTGTCCGCAGGCGGGTTGTCGCGTGCCGGAGCGAGTTTTCCGAGGGCCGTTTGCGGCGCTTGGGCGTGGGCCTGGGCAGAAAGCCGCTAGGCTCGGGCCGATCGGCGACCGCCGCGCGGAAGAACTTCACTCAGAAGTAGGATCAAGGTGGGTCGGAAGTCGCGAGAGGAGCGGGCCGCGCTGCGTCACCGCAGCCGCGACTACTGGGAGCAGCGCGCCGAAAAGCTCGGGGAGCCCGTCGTGGAATTCGTGCGCGAGGTCTTCGACTCGGACGACGTGCTGTCGCAGCTGAGGCAGGCACAGTCGATCGTGACGCACCTGGAAAAGTACCCGGTAGAGCGGGCGCAAGCGGCATGCGCGCGTGCGAGTTACTACGGTGCGACGACCTACCAGGCCGAGAAGAACATCCTGGTCAAGGCGCTCGACTTCGAGCCGCTGCCGAACAGGCCCGTCGCACCCGCCTTCGCGGACACGCCGCGCTTCGCACGCGCCCCCTCCAGCTTCTTGGCGGTGACAGGAGGCGATGATGAGCACCACTGACGACTTGGTCCCGATGCTCAAGAAGCTCAAGCTCAGCGGCATCCTCCACACGCTGGAACTGCGGCTACGCGAGTCGGTCGAGGACGTCATGGCGCATGAGGAGTTTCTCTTTCGTTTGCTGCGCGACGAGGTCGAACGACGTGACGCCAAGCAGCTCGACCAGCGGCTGCGGCGCGCCAACTTCGAGCACCAAAAGACGCTCGAGGACTTCGACTTCCACATCAACCCCGACATCCCGAAGGCGAAGGTCATCGAGCTGGCGACCTGTAGCTTCATCGACCGTCGGCACAACGTGCTGCTGCTCGGCCAGACGGGCGTCGGTAAGAGCCACATCGCACAGGCCCTCGGCCACCGGGCGTGCCGCCTCGGCCACAGCGTGCTGTACACCGAGGCACACGATCTGCTGCGGCAGCTGCGTGCGGCGCGGGGTGACGGCACCTACGAGCGCAAGCTGCAGCGCTTCCTCAGTGTCGACCTGCTGATCATCGACGACCTCGGGCTGCGCCCACTGTCGGACGAGGAGCCAATGGACCTCTACGAGATCATCCGCCAGCGCTACGAGCGGGCACCGATCATCATCACCAGCAACCGCGACGCGGCTGAGCTCTCACCGCTCTTCGGCGACCCGCTGCTGGCCAACGCTGCGCTCGACCGCCTGCTGCACGGGGCTCACGTCCTGCGCCTGGCCGGCGACACCTACCGCAACCCGCCCCCGAAGCGCCGAGGGCGCGAGGACAGTCACAACCCCACCACCAAGGAGACCACGACATGACCACGACCAAGCGACGACAGGATCCGCTTGGCCGATCTCTCCATCTCACCGCGTCACGCCGCCTCGCCCTGTGCGCTGCAGCCGTGATCGGCGGATCCGCTTGGCCGATCCAGGCGCGGTCCGTCACCCCGATCGTTGACACGTGTTGGAGCGCTGTTTTCCTCCTCCGCGCGCCGCTTCAGCCCCCGCGCTCACCTCGCCGGCGGCGCCAGCCGCCGCCGCGACCTCCGATCCTGCCCCGACGCCCATGGACGGATCTCCATTCCCTGCTCCACAGGGTGGCGGCCGCCACGCCTCCGCCGGCGGCCGCCGCTTCGGAGCCGTGCTGCTGCGCCGTAAGTGCTTGAAATTGCTTGTGCCCGATTCCGGCATGGCGCTTGCTCTGCCCGCCGGGCATGACACTCGCTCGCCCAATCCTCCCCGGCAAGACCTACATGCTGACCCGGCGCGTCACCCGTCGGCACTGGCTCTTGAGGCCCGATGCCGACGGCACCTCGCAGCAGATCTACCTCTACACGCTCGGCTACAACGCCAATCAGCACGGCATCCTCGTGCACAACCTCTGCCAGATGTCCTCGCACGATCACGAGACCATCACCGACGTGCTGGGCACGCTTCCGCTCTTTCTCGAGGGCTTCCATCGCGACTTGGCCAACGCCATGAAGTGCTACCGCGGCTGGCCGGGGGAGTTCTACGATAAGAACCAGACATCGCGGGTAGAACTCACCTGCCCAGCGGCCATCAGGGAGAAGATGGCCTATGTCGCCGTCAATCCCACGGACTGCGGGGGTGTTTTCGACTACGAGGCTTGGCCCGGCGTGACGGTCAAGTGCAATGACATCGGCGAGAAGGTCTTCGTGGTCAAGAGGCCCGAGGTCTACTTCGACCCGAACAACAAGGTGAAGAACTGGCCGGACGAGATCGAGCTGCGCATCGTGATGCCCGAGGTGTTGCTGCTCGAGTACGGCGGGCTCGAGGAAGCGCAGCGGGCGCTGAAATCGCGTTGCGAAGAGCTGGCCAAGGAGGCCCGCGCCAAGCGCCACGAACTCGGGCTCGCCTATGGCACTCCGGCCAGCGCCGTACAGTCAAAGTTCACGCGTCGGTCGAGCAGCTACGAGGTCTTCGGCGCGTTGAACCCGACCTTCGCCACCGGCAGTGATCCCGAGGCCGCCGAACAGGCACGCGAAGCTCGCGCGCAGTTCTTGAGCGAATACGCCCGATGCAAGGCGCTGTGGCGCGCCGGCGATCGAGACGTCATCTGGCCAGCTGGAACGTGGAAGATGAGGGTGCTCCATCGGTGTCGCTGTCACCCGCCTCCATAACTCCGGCGCAGCTTCGGTCAATCGCGTGCCTGGTTCGAGCCCGGGCACGCATTGGTGCGTCCGGGGGCTGGTTGGGGGTGTAAACTTGTAGTCTGGGTGCGTATTGGAGCGCCGTTTTTCTGCTCCGCGCGCCGGTTCAGCTCCCGCGCTCACCTCGCCGGCAGCGCCAGCCGCCGCCGCGACCGCCGATCCTGCCCTGCCCCCCATGGACGGATCTTCCTTGCACTGTCCACGAAACTTGATGGCGCTGAGGCCGCGGTTGCCGCGACTGTGTGAGGACCAAGCCCTGCCCAGCGCGATGGTGGGGCACCGGCAAACCAATACGGAGGACCGACCATGACACAGAAAAAGCCGATTACACCCACGGACGCACAGCGCATCCAATCGCACGCCGCCGTGCTGTAGGGCAGCGGAATCGTGGGGGTTTGGGGCCTCAGCGGTGTAGGCAGCGTGGCATGCGGTGCCGATATGGCTGAAACTGGGGATGGCTAATGGTTCCTACGGTCACACACGGCCCGGCGCGGCCCGCCTCAGGGCGTGGGCGTGAAGATGCGTCGCCTGTCGGCGGCCTCGTAGTCCAGCCAATCCTGCTGCCGCCCCTCCTTGCCGTAGAGGTCCCACACGCCACCGCGGTCGTACTCGTAAACCCGCAGGCCATCGCTGGTATCGATGGCGTTCCCGTCGTGTAGCAGTTGAGCGCGCACGGTGAGCGCGGCCTGCTCTTCGCAGCTCGCCGACGCATGGGGCAGCGCGCTCGAGGTGCTCGCGCAGGTCACATCGTCGATGAGTAAGAGCCGTCCCTCCGGACGCGCCGGGTCGCGGTAGGAGATGGACAGGCTCCCCTCGACTGTACGCTCGGCGATGCTGCCGTCGCTCATGCCATAGCTCAGAGTCACGGCAGCATCGAGATAGTCTGGTCCCACGCAGACGGTGGTCTCCGCCAGGGTGGCCGACAGCGTCAATTCTGCCTGACCACCATCCTCCCATTGCCCTGGGAGCGTGACGGCACCGAACCAGCTCTGTACCAACTCCTGGGGCGAGCGATCGAGCCCTTCGATCGGCGATGAAGCATCCTGTCGCTCCGCGCCGAAGGGTTCGCAACCGTTGCTCGACCAGTTCCCCACCGAGTGCATGTGACCCGCGGGCGCACCATCGAAGGGGTCCAGCTCGGTTTGTACGAAGACGCTGATGTTTCCGATGCAGCTCAGGTGACTGGCGCCCACGTGGTATTCGAGGAAGACGCGCTCACCTGGCAAGAGCTCCGCATCCACTTCCAGCGAACCGCCGTGTTCCTCGTAGGGCTGCTTCGCGTGCGCCACCGCGTACTCGTTGGCCGTGAATCTGCCGCCACCGTCGATGACGCCATCGGCGCTGCGCGCCTGCACCTCACCATCGATCAGGACGGTGGGATCGCAGCGATCACCCATGCCATCGGGAAAGCTGAGCGCGCGGGCGCTGCCGCGATCGAGCATGACCGCAACCTCGATCTCGCTGCTACCGGAGGCTGGCTCGACACGCACTTGTGGCTGTCCCTCGAAGGGCACGTACTCGGCCGCATCCCACTGCACTTCGGTGATGCACTCCGACTCGAGCCCGGCGAAGAGTTCTTCCGGTGTCTGACCGGTCGGCCCCACCTCATCCCAGGCCAGGGGCTGCTCCTCGGGGGCACCACAAAGACTGCTGAAGTAGGGGTCCGGCTCGGGGGGCTCTGCTCCACCAAAGGCCACGGCCTGCGCGAAGGTGGGAGTGTGGCTGTAGCCATCGGGCGCGAATACGCTCGGCCGCACGTCGCTGCCGATGCGCAGGGCGATGCGAGTCGATTCGGCGTCCTCGAGAACTTGCCAATGCCCCACCGCGCGGCAGCCCAACTCGGCAATCGCCTGGTCCCTGAACTCTTCACTGATCTCGCGCCAAATGCGGTCGGTGCGCGGGTCGCAGGGGACCCACGCCTCCTGGTCCTCTCCACCACAGCCCCCCTGGGCGATCAGGTAGTCGTAGCTTACCCCCGTGTCGTTGGCCTCGGCGTGTAGCTCGACGGCCCGCCTCTCGATCGCCATGTCGCAGTCGCTGCTTTCGGGGCTGTCCGGGTCGTAGCCCGGCTGCGGCTCCAGCACTGAATAGCCCGCCGGCAGCCCCGGCAGCCCCAGGCGCTCGGCGTCGGCCGCATCGGCATCGAGCGCTTCGGACAGGTGCACCAACACCAGGTCCTCGGACAGGCCGGCGAATTTGGACCAGGTCTCCTTCAGGGAGGAATCGCCGGCGGAGTCGACCACCTCACAGCCGGGCGCTGGGCCGTCGTTCTGGGGGCAGTGCATGCGCTCGCTGTAGCAGCTCATCGCTTCGCCCGCGCCCGAGCACCACCAGCGCCAGCTATCACAGCCGCCGCCGCTTTCGTTGGAGTAGCAGGCGGCCGCACCACCGCTCGAGGTCACGTAGGCAAAGCTGTCGGGCCGATCCGCGGTGACCGCCGTGATGTAACCCAGGGCGCTCTCGATGCCGTCGGGGCCCTCGAAGAGGGCTTCGGCTGGTGGCGGCTGCATCACGCGCAGCACGAAGTCCGAGGGGAACTCACCCTCGACCTCCACGTCGACGATGTGGACCATGCCGGTCTCGCCGTTGAAGAAGGCCACGGCCGGCACCAGCTCCGCGTCTTCGGGTGGGTCGTCGATTTCCACGCTGCCGCGAAGCGTGAGCAGGGCCTCACCCCGGAATTCGGGGGCGACCTGCGAGTCACAGCTCGGAGTCAGCGCCGATAGCAGGAGAAGGCACGGCAAGAGGGCACAAAAGCGCATGGATGGGGTCACGTCAGTCGCTCCGCTCGTTTGGGGTGATGTCTTTGGGAACCCCGGGCCCCGCCCGCGCGGCAATTTTTCCCAGCTTGCCAGAAACTTTGCCGAAATCGCGCCCCTGCGGTTCTCAAGGGTGGATGATCGCGAGACAGCAGCATCCGGCCCATGGCTCGCTCGACCCACGATGAGGAGGCGGACTTCGACCTCGTCTACCGCCGCTACGCGCCGGCGGCCCTGCGCCGCGCCCGGCGTCTGCTCGGCGACGCCGCCGAAGCCGATGAAGTGATCCACGATGTCTTCCTGCGCCTGCTCGAGCATCCCCAGCGCTTTCGCGGAGACAGCGCCTTGAGCACCTACCTCTACAGCGCCGTCACCCACGCCTGCTTCAACCAGCTGCGCAACGCCCAAAACCGCAGGCGCCTGCTCGAGCGCTTCAGGCCGCCCGCGCCGACGCCGCCGGAAAGTCCCGCCGAGATCGGCGCGGAGCTGCGATCGGCCCTGCTCGCCATGCCGGAGCCGCTTGCCGAGGTGGCGGTCTACTTCTACATGGACGGCCTGACGCACGAGGAAATCGCCGAGTTGATCGGCTGCTCGCGACGGCAGGTGGGAAACCACATCACGGCCATCACCCGCTGGGCCAGCCGGGAGGAGCTGCGCGCATGTCGGATCTGACGCCCCACGGGACCGAGCGCATCGGCTGCCCCTCGGACCTGCGCCTCGACCGCCTGGTCGCCGGCGAACTCGAAGCCGAAGATCGAGCGCAGCTCGGCCACCATCTCGAGCAGTGCAGCGCCTGCGCGCGCCGCCATGGCGACTTCGCCGATGCGGCCAGGCGCTTCGCCGAGCACGGGGAGAGCTTCGACCAACTGCGGGTGCGCGTTCAGCGGCGCCGCGAAGGGCGACAGGCGTCGCGGCGCCGTACCCGGGGGCTCTGGGGCGTGAGCGCGCTCGCCGCGGCCGCGGCCGTCGCACTGGCGGTGCAGGGAGGCCTGCCCCTCGGAACCGCCACCGAAGCGACCACGCGCAGCAAGGGCAAGGCGCGCATCGGCTTCTACGTCAAGCGCGGCGAGCGCGTCGTCGAAGGCGGCGCCGACACCATCCTGCATCCGGGCGATCGCCTGCGTTTCGTCCTGAGCACCCCCAGGCCGCGTTACCTGGCGCTGCTCAACCGCGACGGGCGCGGCGCCAGCGTCTACTACCCCTCGGGCGAGCGCGCCCTGCCCTTGCCGGCCGGCCACGACCGCGCCCTGGACTTCAGCGTCGAGCTCGACGACTACCTGGGCGACGAACGGGTCTTCGCCCTGCTCTGCAGCGAGGCCTTTCCGGTCGAGCCCCTGCGCCTGGCCCTGGCGCGCGACGGCGCGCTAACGCCGCCGTCGGGCTGTTCGCTGCTCACCCTCGACCTCCACAAGGAACCCTTGCCTTGAAGCTCGCCCTGCTGCTGTCACTGCTCGCGGCGCTCAGCCTGGGCGCGCCGGCAAGCGCCAAGGCCAGCGTCGAGCGCTTCGCCGTGCTGATCGGCAACGACGCGGGCGAGCCCGGCGAGCAACCCCTGCGCTATGCGGCCTCCGACGCCCGGCGCCTCTACGGTGTGCTGCGCGAACTGGGGGGCTTCGAGCCCTACAACATGCTGCTGTTGCGCGACGAAAACGCCGCGACCGTGCGCAGCTCGCTGCTCTCGATCAACGAGCGGGTGCGCGAGGCCGTCGCACGGCCCGACACCGACGTGATGCTGCTGGTCTACTACTCGGGCCATGCCGACGCCCGCGACCTGCACCTGGGCAAAAGCCGCCTGGCCCTGCGCGAGCTGGTGCAGATGGTGCGTGGTTCGGCAGCCAAATTTCGCCTGATCGTGCTCGACGCCTGCCGCTCAGGCAGCCTCACGCGCGTCAAGGGAGGCCGCGTCAAGGACCCCTTCGCCCTACCCGAGGAGCGGCTTCCGGGCGACGGCCTGGCCTACTTGACCGCCAGTTCGAGCAGCGAAGACGCCCAGGAATCCGACACCCTGGGCGCCTCTTTTTTCACCCATGCCCTGGTCAGCGGCCTGCTCGGTGCCGCCGACGACGACGGCGACGGCGAGGTGGTGCTCGACGAGGCCTATCGCTACGCCTACGACGCCACGCGCCGCGCCACCAGCCGCACCCTGGCCGGCACCCAGCACCCCGCCTTCCGTTACGACTACCGCGGCAGCGGTCGCGTGGTTCTGACCCGACCGCGGGCCCACGACCCGAGCCGCGCACGCCTGCGCTTCCCCGCCCGCATCGGCTTCCTGGTGATGGCCGATCACGCCGAGGGCACGGTCGTGGGCGAGCTGTCGGCCGGCAGCCGCCAGCGCCAGCTGAGCCTGCGCCCGGGTCGCTACTTCATCCGCGGACGCGGCTCCGATGTGCTCTACGAGACGACCCTGAATGCCACGGCCGGTCGTGCACTCGAGGTGGACGTCACGCGCATGGATCGCATCGAATACGCCCGCCTGGTGCGCAAGGGGCAGCGGCGCTCGGGCCTGGCCCACGGCCCAGAGCTGGGCGTGCTCGCGCGCACGGCCCTGCCCAACGAGGCCGATCCCTGCCTGGGAGCCAGCCTTGGCTATGCGCTGCAGCTCGAGCACTTCACCACGCGCCTACGGGCCGGCGGCTGCCGCGGCGGCTTCGAAAACGCCGTGCTCACCGCGCAGTCATCGGCGATCCACCTGGAGTTACAGGCCCTGCGAATCTGGGATCCGCAGGCAGCCCCAGCGCTCAGCCTGGAACTGGGCCTGGCCGCCGGGGGCACCTTCTTCACCCAGCGCTTCGACACGGCGGGCCAGGCCTCGACGCGACACAGCCTCGCGCCCCTCACGGCCATCGTGGCGGGTCTGGGCTTGGATCTCGGCGCCGGCTACCGCTTCGCCCTGCAGCTGGGCGCCGAGACCCACTTCCTGCGCCTGCAGCGGCAGGCCTGGCAGGCCCCGAGCTGGCAGGCGGGCTTTGCCCTGCGGGGCACGGCGATGCTGGCCAAGGAACTCTGAGCGGGTCGCAGAGCGCACTGCGGGCTGGGGCGACCGGCCCGAGCGCTCGGTCGCCTCCCGCCGCCTCAGGCGGTTCGGATGCCGACGCTCCGCCGTGCTGTAGGGCGGCGGAATCGTGGGGGTTTGGGGCCTCAGCGGTGTAGGCAGCGTGGCATGCGGTGCCGATATGGCTGAAACTGGGGATGGCTAATGGTTCCTACGGTCCCAACTCCGCGGAGCCTGCAGCGCTCGGCCTGTACAACGGACTGGTCCAGATCGGCAAGAAGCGTGCGGGCAAGTCGAATTCGGACCGCTTTCTGATGGAGAGCGTGGTCACCAAGGACACGAAGCTGCGCACGTTCATCGCCTCGAGCAGCACGCGCAAGGACATCATCTCCAGCGTCTACAACGTGATCTCGGACACGGTCGCGGGGCTCGAAGATAGCCCGCTGATCCTCGTGGAAGACAGCATCATCAAGGGCAGCACCCTCCAGCGGCGCATCGTCGACCTGCTGGTGCGGGCAGGCGCGTCGCGGCTCTTCATCGTTTCGAGCTGCCCGCAGCTCAGATTCATCTGTCCCTACGGCATCGAGATGGCGTCGCTGGGCGAGCTTCTAGCTTTTCGCGCAGCCGTTTCGCTCATCACCAAGGGAGGACGCCAGCCTTTCCTCGACGACATTTACGCGGCCGCGCAGACGCAGCAGGCGCGAATCGATTCGGACACGCAATTCATTCCCGAGAACCTCGTGCAGAAGATCTACGACCAGTCGACCTACGCCGAGGTGTCGAGCGAAATTGGCGAGCATCTCAGACCTCCCGGCTGGGATGGCGAACTGTTCGTTCTGTACCCCGACGTCGCAGGCTTTCGAGACTCGCTCGGTCAGAAGCGCGATGACGCCTGCATCAGCGGTAGTTATCCGGAGTCCGGCGGCCTCCGCGTGCTGAACCAGGCGCTCCTGAACTACTTCGAAAAGTCGGACGCCAAGGCCTACTAATCCCTGAGATCACTTGAGTCAGGAGATATGGTCAAGAGTTGTGTTTGGGCAGGCGCACCCTCCGGTTGGATTTACGCGACTGCTGACACCTTCATCTCTCGTAACCGTTCACGTGGGGCGTTGAGCCGCCGCGCGTCATGTGGGACTTGGGGCCGATGACATCTCCGAAGACCCCCGAACAACTCTCGGCCGCGATCGAATCCCTGGTCGCGTCCTACGTCAACGAAGTGCGGCGTGCTGCGTCTGAGGCGGTCGAGCGCGCGCTGCGTCAGAGCGTCGTGTCCAGTGCGCCGGCCGGCGTCCGGAACAAGCCGCCCGAATTTCCGACCCACCTTGACCTTACTCCTGAGTGAAACGCGTCGGCACGGCGTCCGAGGGCTTGTCCGAGTTCGCCGCTTTCGAGCGCCGAAGCACACACCCAAGCGCCGCAAACGCCTCCCGAAGCCCCCTCCGGTGCATGACAGCCGGCCCGCGGACACACCGGTGCGCAACGGACGCTCTGTCCCGCCGCCTATAACCCCAACGACGCACCACCCGAGCTAGCTGGGGGTCGGCGGGGGCATCGCCCCCGGGCACCGCGCCAGCACACACCACCAGCAGTCCAGCGGCTCGCAGGGCTGACGAAATCGATGCCGCATCAGCAGCGTACCCCCGGGGAAGGTCGCTTCGAGCCCCCTACGGAAGCCCTGCCAGGCCTCCCGGTACTGCCGGCGGTACTCTCGCACGGCACCGACGGCGTTTTTGTACGCCTCTCGGTCGCCGCCGGCAGCCACCGTCGGCTTGCGGCCTCCTTTGGGCCTGACGTTGTTGGGGGCGTCGAAGGGGTCGGTCGCGAGGATCTTCTTCACGCCGACGAAGCCATGCCCGGCGCTGCGTGCCTGGGTCACCAGCTCGAGTTGACGCGCGTTGAGCTGCTGACGGAAATCCTCCACCAGGTCGGGCAGCGGGTGGTCGCCGAACTGCGGAGGTGGAACGAAGCAGCCGGTGGCGACCGCGTGCTCCTCGTCAGTCTGATCGAAGAAGTACTTGGGCCGACTGACCTGCATCGGCGGCTCGAGCCAGTCGGTCGGGCCGTGCAGGACTCCGGGCCACTGCTTGTACTTGTCGACCAGCCGATCTTTGACGCAGTTGAGGACCGTGTAGCAGAGCTTGTCCCGGACGGCGGCGTGATTGGTCAGCAGCAGGTCGTTGTAGGACTGGTCACACCAGATTGTCTCGGTGTACCGGTCGGGATACTGCTCCCCGAAGTAGGCGAGCAGGCACATGGCGATGCAGCGATCGAGCCAGGCCATGAACAGGTCCAGGCGCCCGGTCGTGTCGGTCAGAACCAGATGAAAGTGATTGCTTTCGAAACAGACCGCGTGCAGCAGCACCCCATACTTGGCAGCGGCGCGGAACAGGCAGTAGCGCACGATCTGGTTGACCACCGGATCGGGTCGCAAGTAGAAGCGGCGCAGGTCGCAGGTGCGGGTCACCATCCGGGTCCCGTCCGGGACCGATATCCGCGGTGCGGTCACACCCTGTTATCGGCCAGTGCCCGAGCCAGTTTCGCAAAATCCTAGCGATCATCTCGGCGCCTACGACGCTGAGGTCTCGCGCGAGGGGATCCAGTGCGGAATCTGAGGGGGCGTCTGTGTGCCGGGGGCCCGGTGATCTTGAGCGCCGAAGCTGAACCACGCCCCAGCGCTGCATACGCCCTGCGAAGGTACCCTCCGGTGCATTGCAGACCGGTCGCGGACACACAGGTGCGCTCGCGGGCCGGTTAGCTTGCCCGCTGGTGACGCCCCAGAGTCCACAACTTCGCCGTGCGTCTGGGCCGTTACGGGCGGATCCTTCACGCCGCCACCTCGCCGGCCCACCGCCCAAGCGCCCATTGGTAACTCCCGGCCGCCCCCAGAGGTCGACCGGTTTGAAATCGCCGCAAATTCGCGAGGGAGAGCGGGTTCAGTGTGCCGTTACGGTGCCGCAGTCGTAGCCCAGCTACTTCAAGGCGCCGTAGCGGTGCGGTGGGCCCGCTAAACCCGCGAAGTTGTGGTGGTTTCAAACCGATCGCCGCTCTAGCCGCGCTATCCTCAGCCCATGCAGCATCCGGCCCCCGCCCTCGGTGACCGTAGCCTCTTCCCTACCCTCACGGCTCGCGCCTACCTCCATCACGCGGGCATTTCGCCCCTGTCGACGCCGGTGCTGACCGCGATGTCCGAGGCTGCGGCCGATGTGGCCGCTCGCGGCTCCGAGGCGTTCGGCACCTGGGGTGAGCAGCGCGAGCAGCTACGGCACACGCTCGCTTCTTTGGTCGGTGGGCGCGCCGAGGATGTGGGCTTCGTGTCCAATACCGCTGCCGGTCTGAATGCGGTGGCCTGGAGCATGCCCTTCGAGTGCGGCGATCGCGTGCTGCTCTTCGACGGTGAGTATCCGAGCAATGTCTCGCCCTTTCTGCGCGCGGCCGAGCGCCACGGAATCGAGGTGGAGCTGCTTTCTCTGGAGCCTTTCGCCGCGCCAGGCGGAGCGGATTTCTCCGAGCTGGAAGCCGCCCTCAAACGCGGTGCCCGGCTTGTGTCCGTGAGCGCGGTGCAGTTCCAGAGCGGGCTGTGCATGCCGCTTTCCGAGATTGCGGCGCGCTGTCACGCGGCCGGCGCCCGGCTTTGTGTCGATGCGGTGCAGGCCTGCGGGGCGATGCCCATCGACGTGGAGGCCCTGGGCGTTGATTACCTGATCTCGGGTTCCCACAAATGGATGATGGGGCCGGATGGGGCCGGCTTCGTGAGCATTCGGCCCGACGCCCTGGCCGAGCTACGGCCGGCCGTCGTGGGCGCCATGAGCTACCAGGGCACACTCGACATGCTGATGGCCGGGCCCGGGCACTTGCGCTACGACCACCCTCCCCATACCGAGGCGCGCGTTTTCGAGACGGGTATGGTGGGCACCATTTCCTTTGCCGGCCTGGGCGCGGCCGCCGAGCTGCTCGGCCGGCTGACACCCGCCGCGATCCTGGACCACGTGCTTGAGTACGGCGACCGCCTGGAGACGGGGCTTCAGGAGCGCGGTTTCGCGTCGCTGCGCACTGCGGACCGAGCGCGCCAATCCGGCATCCTCGCGGTTGTGCCGCCGCCCGGCTTGTTGGCCCATGAGCTGGTGCCCGCGCTTGCAGCACGCGGCATCGTCTGCGGCTGTCCCAACGGTAGGCTGCGTTTCGCACCCCACTGGCCCAATGGCTTCGACGAGGTGGATGCGGTGCTCGAAGCGATCGACGCCATTCGGGCATGAGGCGGGCTGCCGGGGCACCGCTGGACGGCACCCGGGTGAGCTGCTACTTCCGAAACCGGTGGTGTCTCCTGGCTGCGCTCGTGCGGGTCAGGGACCGGTGGTTTTGCGTGCTGCGCGGCTTTTCGGTGTCCTCGGGTGCTGAGCGGTCTGCGCTGGAGGTGTGTGATGCGAACTTTGATGATGACGTGGGCTACGCTCCTTTTGTTGGGCGCTTGCGGCGGTGACGATGGCAGTGGTCAGAACACGACGGTCGGCGCGCCGATCGCACCCGTGGCCTCACAGCCGGGGGGTTCCGATCCGAGCGCTGCTGCGAATACGAACACGATGACACAGCCGGCCCCTGTGACGGGTACCGGCGGCGCGGATGCTGAGGCTGGAGCCGGGGGCGGCACGGTGGGTGGGGCGGCCGCCGTCGACCCGATGGAGATGTCCACAGCCGGTGCCGGTGGCGCGCCCGCGACGGAACCATCGACGGCGCCCTTTGCGTTGACCAGCGTGGTAGCCGAGGGGGAGATGATCGCCGCCGAGTTCCGCTGCGAAGGCCCTTCGCCCATGATGCAATGGACGGCTGGACCCGAGGGGACTCAGAGTTATGCCATCGTGTTCAAGGACGTGACTCCGGGTTTTAGCGAGGGTTATCTGCACTGGCTGATCTACGACATCCCGGCGGCGACTACGGAGCTGCCCCAAGGCGTCGAGCTAGGAGCCATGCCCGCGAGCCCCACCGGCGCACGCCAGGCGCCGATCTGGAATGGGATGGAAGGCTACAACGGGCCCTGCGCGCCGTTTGGCCTCAATACCTACGTCTTTACCCTGCACGCCCTCGACGTTGCGACGCTTCCGGAGGGCGACGTGGAACAGCAGATCGCATCGCACTCGCTCGGTACCGCGACGCTGATGGTCACGTCGATGCCCTGAGCGCCCTGCACGCCGCTGGTCGCTACGGCGTGAAGGCGCTGTCTTCGACGATTTCGACCCAGATGCCCTTGGGGCTGCGCACGAAGAAGCTGCGGAAGCCGTATTCGTCGCGCATGGCGATGTCTTCCTCGATGGCGATGCCGGCGGCTTCGATGCGAGCCTTTTCGCGCTCCAGGTCGGTCGTGCTGTAGGCGATGTGGTCGATGGGCTTGCCGCGGGTGTCGGTGACCATTTCGGTCGCCAGGCGGTCTTCGGTGAGCGAGGCGTCGGTGTGGTTGACCGCGTCGATGGCACCGGCGTTGAAGGCGCCGCCGCTGACGGTGGTGAAGAAGTCCATGCTCACACCCTGGATCATGTGCACGTGGCCAAAGCCGCTGTCGGCCGGCCCTGGGCCGATGGCGACTTCGACGCGCGCGCCGCTGGGCGCCTGCAGGTAGAAGAAGTATTCCGGGAAGATCGAAACGCCGCAGGCCATGATGCCGGCGGCCGCTTCGGGACACTGTGAGCGTCCCTCGGGGTAGAGCGGGGCGCCGAGTTCGACCAGGCGCATAAGCTCGTCGGTGGGGCTGGGGTGAATCCAGCCGATGTGTTCCAGGTAGGTGTTGAGCGCGGGGTCGGCCGGCTCGGGTACGCGCGTGTAGAGGAAGTAGCCGCGTTCGGTGTGCGTGGCGCGGGTGACGCCGCCGCCGTCAGCTGCGTTGCAGAAGTCCACCGCTGGCGCGTTCAGGAAGGTCTCGAAGAACTCCATGTCCGCTTCGGGGTCGGTGGTGTTGAAGTGGACGTGATGGAAGTGCATCGGCCCGTCCTCCCCGAGTTCCCGCGGCGCGCAGACGACGGGATCGGATACGACCGCCGGCTTCGTGTCGCCGCTACCGCCTGCGTCCTTGTCGGAGGCGGAGGTGGCTGCGTCGCCCGCCTTGGTCGTTTCATCGCCCGTGGCAGATCCGCTCGTGCCCTTGCCCTCGGCGGAACCACCTGCGTCTTTCTTCGCAGTCGAGCCATCGCCCGCTGCAGAGTCATCCCCCGAACACGCTGCCAGGAGCAGCACCAGAATTAACACGCCACGCATAGTCACCACCTGCCCGAGTCCTATCGCAGCCGGTCTGCGAGCACAATGCACGAAGGCCACTCCCGTGCTGCCCATTGTCCCCATGTTCGACCCCAAAAACTACGATACCCGACCCCAGGCAGGGATCGGGCATCGCGCGCCGCGTTTCGGCTCAGATGTCGAAGTAGAGCTCGAACTCGTGGGGATGCGGGCGCAGGCGCACGGCGTCGACCTCGCACTCGGTCTTGTACTCGATCCAGGTCTGGATCGCGTCTTCGGTGAAGACGTCACCTTCGAGCAGGAACTTGTGGTCCTCCTTGAGGCAGTCCAGGGCTTCGGAGAGGCTCGACGGCATGGCCGCGATCTTGGCTTTTTCTTCGGCGGGCAGCGAGTAGATGTTCTTGTCCAGCGGTTGACCCGGGTCGATCTTGTTCTTCACGCCGTCGAGGCCGGCCATCAGCATGGCGGCGAAGGCGAGGTAGGGGTTGCAGCTGGGGTCGGGGTAGCGAACCTCGACGCGCTTGGCCTTGGGGGAGGCCGAGTACATCGGGATGCGGCAGCTGGCCGAGCGGTTGCGGCTCGACAACGCCAGGTTGACCGGAGCTTCGTAGCCGGGCGTCAGGCGCTTGTAGCTATTGGTGGTCGGGTTGGTGAAGGCGGCGATGGCGCGGCTGTGCTTGAGGATGCCGCCGATGTAGTGCAGGCCCAGCTCGCTCAGGCCGGCGTAGCCGTCGCCTGCAAATAGCGGCTTGCCGCCCTTCCACAGTGACTGGTGGGTGTGCATGCCGGAGCCGTTGCCCTCGAAGACGGGCTTGGGCATGAAGGTGGCGGTGAAGCCGAGCTGCTGGGCGACCTGCTTGACGACGTATTTGTACATCTGCAGCTGGTCGGCCATCTTCAACATGGTGTCGAAGCGCATGTCGATCTCGGCCTGACCGGCCGTCGCGACCTCGTGGTGCTGGGCTTCGACCGAGATGCCGAGCTTCTGCATCATCAGCACCATTTCCGTGCGCACGTCCTGGAACTTGTCCACGGGCGGGGTGGGGAAGTAGCCCTCTTGAGCGCGTGGTTTGTAGGCCAGGTTGCCTCCCGGCTCGTCGCGGCCGCTGTTCCACGAGCCCTCGATGGAGTCGACGTGGTAGTAGCCCTCGTGGGGGCCGGTGCTGAAGCGGGCCGAGTTGAAGATGAAGAACTCGGCTTCGGGGCCCACGTAAACGGTGTCGGCGATGCCCGAGGCGGTCAGGTAGTTTTGGGCCTTGCGCGCGATGTTGCGCGGGTCGCGGCTGTAGCTCTCGCGCGTGACGGGGTCGATGATGTCGCAGATCATCACCAGTGTCGGGTGCTTGAAGAAGGGATCGATGAAGGCCGTCGACGGGTCGGGGACCATGAGCATGTCGCTCTCGTTGATCGCCTGCCAGCCGCGGATCGACGAGCCGTCGAAGCCCATGCCGTCTTCGAAGACCGCTTCGTTGATCATCTCGATCGGGTAGGAACAGTGCTGCCAGGTGCCCGGCCAGTCGGTGAAGCGCAGGTCCGCCATCACGGCGCCGTTGTCCTTGGCGAATTGAATTGCTTGCTTGGCGTCCATCGGTTGTGTCCTCGTCGCGTGCTTCGTTGGGGGGGGGGGGAGGGAAGGGGGGGCAGGGGCGGGGGGGGCG
>Ga0224501_10000195_pt1 | contig 56657 bp, 55 predicted proteins | sample SF_Oct11_sed_USG_4_FD_169105 | JGI IMG/M metagenome (GOLD analysis project Ga0224501, IMG submission 169105) | Sediment microbial communities from San Francisco Bay, California, United States - SF_Oct11_sed_USGS_8_1 | ecosystem: Environmental > Aquatic > Marine > Sediment | place: USA...
TACCCTGACCGCGCTGAAACTTCCCAAAGGGGTCACCTACAAGGAGCTGCACGCCAAACTCAAGAAAAAAGGCTTCGTGATTTATGCTGGACAAAAGAAGTTAAGCGAAAGTATTTTCCGGATTGCCAACATGGGGGACATCCGAACAGAAGAATTTCAACAACTGCTCGACACGCTTAAAAAATGCATTCCAACGCCCACCGCCTCTTAGGAAAAAAATGAATCTTTACCAGTTGATGAAAGATTACGCGCACTGTCGCGGCCTGGCTCCAGACTCCCAACTCCCCGCCGGGGAGCTCGGCAAGAGCCTGGCTCTGTTCCACAACTGCCTCATCGAATCGGGCATGGAGTATTCCGATGAAATAACAAGCCGTAAAATTTCAACCGGGCCGGAGAGCCTGACGCCGGCGCATCTCAGCCGGTTTGTTGTGGGATTTTTGCCCTTCAACTCCGTTTCCACCAGAACCGAAACCAATGAAATCCTGTTTGAACTGTTTTCCTTTCTCAGTTGGATGAATAAAAAAGACATTCATCACGGCCTGGCGGAAATCGATTACCAGAACCTGGTGCAAACTCTGACCGCCGCTCAAGAACGATGCCTGAAACTCAGCCATTTTCTGGACAACGAAACCGGCCGTATTCTGGAAGAACCTCCGCGCATTCTGAACACTGTTAATGATATTTTCCAGGTGATCAAAATTGACGGAGATTATATTTATCTTCATGGCCACCATCAGGAGGATCCCATCCGCGTTCGCCTTCCCAATGAAATCCTGAATCTTGTTCGCCTTCACGACAATCTTGACCTGGTGCTGGGTGACACTTCGGAACGATGGGTAGTCCTGGAAGCGGGCCAGGTGTTTCCCGAATATCAGGCCGGATAATACTTCAATTCACATTTTGCCCCTTCGCAAGGAATCTTATTTATGAAACGTGTAACCATTGGACTTGCCTCGGTGACCGCCATCCTGGTTGCGGGTGTCCTTTTTCTTTACTCTTCCCTCGGAGCAATCATCACGAGAGCGGTCAACACTATGGGGCCGGAAATCACCCAGGCCGAGGTGAGCCTGAACAAAACGACCATAGATGCTACCTCGGGAAAAGGTTCGATGCATGACCTGTCCATCGGTAACCCCGTGGGCTTCAAAACCAAAAGCGCGTTTCAAATGAATCAAATTGAAATCACTCTTGAGACGGAATCCATCACCGCAAATACCGTCATCATCAATGAAATTAACATTCAATCCCCTGAGATAACTTACGAAGTGGGGCCAAATGGAAGCAACATAGATGCCATCCAAAGAAATATCGACGCTTTCGTCCAAAAGCATGGGAAAGTGTCTAAAGCGGGGGAATCTTCTGAAGCGAAGGAAGGGAACCCGGAAAATGAAACCCGATTGATTATTGAACACCTTTATGTGACGGGCGGCAAGGTGAACGTAAGCGCCACGCTCCCGGGAGCTGAAACCGCAGTCGTGCCTCTTCCCGACATTCACTTAAAGGATATCGGCAAAAAACAAAACGGTATCACTGCCGGAGAGGTGACCAAAGCAATTATGGATGCCCTGAAAATAGCTATCCTCAAAGCGGTCATTTCCGTCGACCTGAAAAACCTCACCAATTCTGCTGGCAAATTACTCAAAGGCACAGCCGAAGTGGTTCAGGATGCCATGGGAGAAGTATCTCAGGATATCGGAGCAACCCTTCAAAAAAGCACCGAGGGCGTGACCGATGCCATGTCGGGTATTTTCGGAAAATAATGCCCTTTATCGTCGGTCATTCGGCCGGGAAACGGGTCGGCGGATGGTTTTTAAGTTAAATCCCGGGAACAGCGATTCATTATTTATTACCCTTAATATCTGAAAGCAAAGCGAATACCGGGGGTGGAGATACTCACGGCTCGCAACATTTCCTTGAAAAAAACCGGGAAATGTTTTAAAAAGCCCACTACACGGGACCAGTGGACCCGCCAAATGGCTAACACTCAAAAACCCAAGGATTTCCTCATTGACCGCTGTCATTAATTTCGAAGACATGAACTGGCAAGCCATTGGGCCGGAACTGATTCTGGTACTCACGGCTTTTACCGTTTTATTGATGGGTCTGATGAAGGCCTTCAACAGCAATCGGTATTTATCGAAAGCGACGGCGATCGGCATCCTGACGGCTTTGGTCTATACCCTTTACCTTTGGGGCTTCGCTCCCTCCATCAGTGACGGCACCAATCCCTCCATGTTCAGTGGATCGTTGCTATTCGACCGGTTTTCGCAAAGCTTCAACATCATTTTCCTGCTGATGTCGTTGTTTACCGTTGTGGCGGGGGTGCGTTATCCCAAACTCGACAACGAAAACAAGGCCGAATATTTCTGTCTGGTCCTGATGGCCGTGGTCGGCATGATGTTTCTGGCCAAGTCCGGCAACATGATCACCGCCTTCATCTCCCTGGAAATCTTTTCCATCTCGCTTTATATCCTGTGCGGATTTTCCGCCAAGCACGGCAAGGGTACCGAACAGCCGGGGGATGTCAAAAAGCTGAAGTGGGAAACGCTGGCTTCTCAGGAATCCACTATTAAATATCTGCTCATGGGAGCATTTGCCTCGGCCATCCTGGTTTACGGAATGGCGTTGATGTACGCGGGCACGGGCACCACGGAAATACGTGAGATCGGTCATCTGCTGGAGACCAACCCCTACAGCCTCAACAAACTGCTTTATATAGGAATGGGACTGACCTTTTGCGGCCTCGCTTTTAAGGTATCGCTGGTACCGTTTCATGCATGGACACCCGATGTCTACCAGGGCGCCCCGACCCCCATTACCGGATTCATGTCGGTGGCTACCAAAGCCGCGGCCTATTCCCTGATCGCCCGCATCTTTTTCATCGCCCTGCCCAGCCTTGAGGAAATCTGGATGCCCTTCCTGTTCGGCGTCTCGGTACTCACCATGCTGGTCGGCAACACCGCGGCAATCTTTCAGGATGACGTTAAACGGATACTGGCATATTCCGGCATCGCGCATGCCGGCTACCTGCTGATCGGCATCGTCGCGAACAGCCAGGATGGCGTGGCGAGCATTCTCTTTTATCTGGGTGTGTACCTGTTCATGAACATCGGCGCGTTCGCCATTGTGTATATGCTGGAGGGTGAAGGGGAAAAGGCAAACTCCATCCACCGGTTCAAGGGACTGGCCAAACGCAAACCGTATCTGGCCGCCGCGATGAGCCTGTTCCTGCTGTCGCTGGCCGGGTTTCCACCCACCGCCGGATTCTTCGGAAAACTCTATGTGTTCGTCGCCGCCCTCAAGCAGGGTTATGTGCTGATCGCGGCACTGGCCGTGGTGGCCAGCATGATCGCCGTGTACTTCTACCTGCGTATCATCGCCATGATGTATTTTCAGCCAGACGAATCGCAGGAAGCCATCCAGACCAGCAGGGGCATGACCGCCATCGTCACCGTCAGTTCCATCGCCATCGTCGCCATCGGCTTATTCCCCTCCAAATTCATGCAGTGGGCCCTCTCCTCGATACCGTTTTAACCAGTTTTATCCCCAGGGCTTGGCGCCGTAACTTTTAAGAAGGTCTTCAATTTCTTGATTCTTGCCCGTCCAGCTGAGCGGAGTTTCGCCATCCTTGTTAATGGCATTCGGATTGGCTCCTTTTTCAAGCAACATCCTGACGATTTCCTTATGTTTCCATTTAACCGCGGTGTGTAAAGGTGTGTCTCCAACAAAATTGGTGATATTAGGATCGGCATCCTTACCTAACAATATTTTTACAGTTTTTATAAACTCTTTCGTCCTGGGTTTGGAATGATGTCGTTCTCTGGATGCAAAAAATAGTGGTGATTCTCCAGCCTTATTTAAAGCATTTGGATCCGCACCCTGAATCAGCAACATTTTGACAATTTCAAAATTTCCTCCACTTGCCGCCCAATGCAGTAGCGTATCTCCACTGTTGTTTTTAATCTTTGGGTCGACTCCTTTGGTAAGCAACAGTTTAAAAACCCCCAAGCCCCCCCATCGGGCAGCCCAAAACAGGACCGTTTCTCCATTTCCGCTTAGAGCATTTAGATCACCACCCCGAGCAAGCAACTTATTAAAAATCGTCTTATCTTTTCTAGCGACAGAAGCAAACAGGGGGGATTCACCAAACAAATCCCAACTCCTCCTATCCAGATCCTTGCTGTTGGGGTTGACCCCTTGAGCTAATAACTGATGGATTCTTTCTACCTTCCCATATCTAACTTCATGAAGAAGATCAATCCCTGAGTTTAATTTCCGGAATTTAGAATCAGTGTCCCAACTCAACAAAAGCTTTACCATATCAGGATTACCTCTTACCGCCGCCAACAGCAGTGGTGTATCACCATCCCGGTTTTTGATGTTCAAATCTGCTCCATGGTCTAACAATATTCTAAAATTTTCCACATAGCTTTCCCTGGCCGCATAGTGAAGAGGAGTTTCTCCTAATCGATCCTGAATATTGGGGTCAGCTCCCCGCTTTAATAACATTCTAATAGCATCTTTGTCTTTTCCTGTAACAGCGTCGAACAAGGGTGTCTGACCATTTTTTTTTCGAGCATTGGGGTCCGCGCCCCTGTCCAGCAACAACATCATTTTAGGTATCGGATCACCTTGATTCGACAACTCACTTATTTTGGAAACTTCATGAAGAGGTGTCTCTCCCCATTCATTTTTAATATTGGGGTTTACACCCTGGTCCAACAATAATCCCATTATCCCCGCATATTTATTAGCCGCCCGGTGCAACAAGGATTCCCCATTCATAAAAATAGAATTTGGATCTACACCCCCGACCAAAAGATCCCTCAGCGCTTTTTCATCTTTATTTTTAACCGCCTCAAAAAGCGACTCGTTTACGCTTGAAGTTTTTATTGCTTCAGTTCCTTTACTCGAAACCGAAGGGGGATCAAAGGGCAACCACTCTGTAGCGTAATCAATTTTCGTCTTAAGATAACCATCTAAATACACTGTGTACCTGAACTTAATATATTTTACTGGGGAAAATTTAAAATCATTATGCTTCCAGAACAGATTATTCAAACCCATTTCACGCTGAATAGTCTCATGCGGATTCAAGGTGATGGGCTTCACAGGAAGGGTCAAAATAGAGCAACGAGAAACGCTTGCAATGCACTCATGTAATATTTTGTTCTTTTCAGCTTTCAATTTCGCGCAAAATCCTAAAGGCGTAAAAAGTCTATGATAAAGCCCCAAATCGTAATTAAAAATATCTACGGGCTTTTCTCCTGTATTTGAAACTGAAAAGACAATCTTTCCCGCTTCGGAAATATATTGAATCCCTATTTTGATATTTTTTTCAACTTCACCTTCCCCAGCACTTACGGACGGCAACAGTTGAATCGATAAAATTATCCAAAAGGAAAACCAGATTCTACGATGCAATGATTTACTCCAATTTTAAGGGATCAAACTTACTTTCAGTATAGCCGAAGGGAAGTCAATAAGGGCGTTATTATTCCTGCGAAGTTATTTCTGGAGCCAAACTTATATTTTACAGATGCTTATCCGTTTACCCGTCACGGAGTCGGTTTGATGGGTCTTCCTGTTAATCCTTCTTTTCCTGATAACCTGCCAAAAATCAGTTTCAGTTGTACCTCCCCAAATTTCCTGCGACAATTTGAGTATGAGATTCCTCTATTATTTCGCCGCGGTGTTCGTCCTGCTGGCAAGCGCCTGTGCCCAGGGACCGCAAACGCCTGAGGAGCGGATCAAACAATTTCAGTACGATCTGGCTCTCCACCCCAACAGCCCTGAGCTTCGCTACCAGCTGGGTATCGCCTTTCTGGAGCTCGGCCGCTATGAGGAGGGGACAAGCCAGCTCAAGGACGCGGTGCGCCTGAACAAAAAACACGTTCTCGCTCACCGCGATCTCGGCTGGTCGCTGTACCATCTTAAAGATTATAACGAGGCGGAGCCCTGGCTCCTCAAGGCGCTGGAGATGAAACCGCGCGACCGCGCAACCCTCTCCACACTGGGCGCGGTGTACATCGGCCAGAAACGGTACCGCGATGCGGTTGACCTCCTTAAACCGATGGTGGAGACAGGACGAAGTACGGTACAAATATCCAACAACCTGGCGGCGGCGTACCAAAAGCTGGGCTTGAACAGGCTGGCGATTGAACAACTCGAGAAGACGATAAACAAATATCCGGGTTCGGCGGAAACACACAGCAACCTGGGCGTTCTTTACGAAAAAACCGGTCAACCGGAGCTGGCGCTGGCCCAATACCGCACGGCATTAAAACTTGACCCGGAACATGGATCGGCGCATTTCAACCTGGCGGTGATCCTGACCCGCCGGGGAAATCTGGAGGAAGCGTTATCCCATTTCCACATTGCCGAGAGAGCGCTCCCCGACGACGCGGAAATTCTGGCTGGGTTGGGCTGGGCGTACCACAAACAGCACCGTTACAAAGTCGCCATCAGCTACTACAAAGCTTCCGTACGCCTGGCTCCTTCCAACATTAAAGCGCAGGAGGCCCTCGGCGAGTTGTGGGACATTACCCATCACTACGACCGCGCAATCGATGCTTACCAAACCGCAGTCGGGCTGAACCCGGAACAACCGGATAATTATTATCATCTTGGATTGTTAAACGATCATTTAAAAGCTGGGGAGAAAGCCGTGGCCTATATGGCTCTGGCGGAAGTGCTGTACAGGAAAAGCCGCAACCGGGAAATGGCGGGGCATTGCAGTAAAAACATTTCAATTCTGGCAAAAAAATACCGCCTCAAAAAAGACCAATTGCACCGGCTGATTCAGGTGGATCAATCCGTAACAGGATGATACGGGCGTCACCGCTCCAGAATAAATGTGACGGGCCCGTCATTCACGATTTCCACCTGCATGTCGGCACCAAATCGCCCTTCACGGATTTTGAGACTCGACTCCGCGAGTTTTGCTACAAAATTATTATATAGCCGCTCCGCTATTTCGGGAGGAGCGGCGTTGTCGAATCCCGGCCTCCGTCCCCGCGAACAATCGCCCGCCAGGGTAAACTGGGACACGACGAGAATATCGCCTCCCACGTCGAGACAGGAACGATTCATTTTTCCCTGTTCGTCGGCGAAAATCCTTAGATTCAGCACCTTTTCGGCAAGCGCGTCCACCGCCTCGCCGCCGTCTCCCTTTTCCGCACCGAACAGGATCATCAGCCCCTTGCCGATTTCACCGACCACTTCACCATTCACGGTAACGGACGACCGAATCACTCTCTGCAATATGATTTTCATGAGGCAACGGTTCTCAAAATATTTTTAGCGGGCATTGAAAAAACGCTGATCGGTGCCGTCCGGCCCAATGATCACCTTGACTTTACCATAGCAGAGAGGGCATCGCCCTTCGTAGGCGTTGCCGTCTTTATTGATATAAATACGGCGGTACACCTTGCAACACTCGAACAAGATGCCGATAAACTTTCTTCCCTTCTGCGCGCTCATGATTCAAACTCAAACTCCCCGCAACCGGGTCCGTTTTTATACCTTATGAGGATTTCAACTGTTTTAGAAATTTCTTTTTGGATTCCTTAAAAACCTGATGCGGAACATGCATGGCCTTGGTGATGCGCCGCACCTCTTCGTTTTCCGCGTGTGAAATTTCTCCATCGGCCACGGCGATAGCCCAGAAACAATCCACCGCGCTCACCCGGTCATTGTACGTCACCCGGCTGTTGAACTCGGTCACCACTTCATGGAAATCAAATCCGTGCTTCGCCTGTTCCTCGACCACTTCAAACAGCAGTTTCTGTTCCTTGCCGGAAAACTCGAACCGCTCTTTCAGAATTTTTCGAAGCGTCTTCCTCTCCTCTTCATGAAAGTGATCATCCACCGCCGCCACCGAAGCCAGCAGGGCGCCGAACAGACAGATAAAGTAAACATTGTCTTTTTCCAGGTCCAACTTCAAACCCGTTCCCTTCATTTTCAGTTCCAGCTTTTTAAAAATCGTGTTTTTAAAATAGTTGTTAATAGAAGGGTTTCTTTCATGCGCCGGCTTGAAAATAGTGGCCTGGAAAAAATTACGCACCCGCCCAAAGGACCGCCGGGTAAAGGAAGTCTTTTTAAGCAGGCGGATGAATTCCTCCACCAGCTCATTTTCCTCAGTTTTCTTTTTCAGGTGGGCGTTGGCAATGGTTTCCAATTCCGCTATGATCTCTTCCTTCTCTTGTTCAGAGCTCAGTTCCGCCGCCAACTGCTTGAACAGTTTTTCCTGCTCTTTTTTTGGGATGGGGGCCATCAGGTAAGGGTTCAACTGACGGATATCATCCTTTTCCAGGCGAAACTTCCGGTAAAATTTTTTCAGGACGTTCTTTTCAGACTCGGTTATTTCGCCGTCGGCCCAGGCGATCACCGCCAGAACTTTTAGAAACGTTAAATGTTTAAACAAAGCCATTGTGTCTTCCTGTTGATTTATTCAAATGTATTGATCCACAGCACCCCGCGTCCGTCTTTCTTGGCGTATCCGAAAATATCCAGAAACGTATCCCGGTTGACATCGGCGAAAGTCAATTCATGAAACTTGTCGTTAAAAGGCAATCGGCGTTGAGATTCCTTCCAGAACCGCCACTTACCCAGCCCCCGCAAATAGTGAATTCCTTTGTCACTTAACAGCAGGATATCAGGCAATTCACTGCCATTGGCATCCAGTAAATACACCGCATGAAATATCGCATTGGGAGCCGCCTTGAACGGGCCCTTCTCAAAATACCCCCTGCCGTGGTTGACGAGAAAATAACTGGTCTCTCCAGAAGAAAATTTCTCGCGATTGACCACCAGCAAATCGTTATCGCCATCCTGATCGAAATCGGCCCAGTCGGCATGCGCACTCCGGTCCTGTATTGCAGGAAGCAGTTCCTGCGTTCGGTCCTCAAACTGCCCCAGACCGTTGTTCGTCAACAGAGAGTTTTGTCCTTCGCCGTTGATCAGGAAGATATCCAACGTTTTATCGCCGTCATAATCCGCGAATGCAGTACCCACGATTCCCGGCTTAAGCGGCGGCATCAGTAATTGGGTGGAATCCTTGAATTGTCCGCGGCCGTTGTTCAGCATAAACTGCGTCTGGTGCCGGTGCAGTTTTCCCTGATCATTTAAAACTCGTTTCCCAGTAAAAAACAGATCAATGTGTCCGTCGCCATCAATATCCCTAAGGTCCACTCGGTCGATACCCCGGTTCACGTGAGGAAAAGGAACTTCCTTTTTGGTATAAAAATAACCCTTTCCATTATTGAACAGAACCTTTGCCACTGAACCGTCTTCGAACCGGCCCACCAACACCAGGTCTTGAACCCCATCATGATTCAAATCCTGAAGAGCCATAAACAGGATTTGATCATTACGCTGTCCCTCCCAACCTGCCCGTTTCACGAGTTCAAATTTTTCACCGGAACGATTATTCCAAACACGGATCACCGGTTGGCCCCGATCACCGGCACGAAGGATAACGAGGTCCGGAAATGAATCTCGATTGACATATGCCAGTTGCGATTTCAATATACCCGGCTCCAGATCCGCCAGATATGCGTGTGTCTGGTCTTTATACTTTTGAAGTTTCGGATCTTCGCCGAACATTTGGCCTTTGCCGCAGGCCGAGCAAAATAACGTCAGCAAACACGCCAGCGCGGAATACCTGAGAACTGTCTTTGTCGGGAATATTGTTTTCATCATATTTTCAAACAGACATCGCCCAATGTTTTCTGGAAACCTTCCTGCAAGGCGTCTCTGACCTCTTCAAAAGAAATCCTTCGGGCGCAGACCTCATTTAACGTAGTCGTAGATTGCGCCAAACGATTTCGGGTGACCTCCCTTTGACTTTCATCCTTGAAACTCAACAACGTCGCGAACAAATCATGATCGGAATCAATGATCACGGATCCATGCTGTAAAAATGCCTGCGAAGTTCGCTTCTGTGCGCTCCCTATCAGCTTTTTACCGTCGACTGTGATTTCGCAATGATTGAGCGAGGCAAAACAAGCCGGAGTTCGCGCCGCCCCCAACTGCTGTTTACTGACATTGACCTCTCCATGAATACCCAACTCCTGCAATCCCGCCAGCAACGCTTCACTGATAGCGGCAAAGGTAGCCTTCAGCCCTTGATTGAAGGGAGCAATCGATACCGGCGCCACCACGGCATAGGTCAATTCATTGCCATGCAACAGAGCACGCCCGCCGGTAGGACGCCGGACGACAGGAACTCCCAAATCCCGGCAGAGCTGAAGGTTCAGCTCGGCTTCGGCATTCTGCGAATAACCGATGGTGATCGAAGGCTCCGACCAGCCATACAGCCTTACAGTCGGAGGAATCCGACCCTGCCCGCAATCCGCCAGCAAAGCCGCATCGACTCTCATATTCTCATCCGCCGAGTAGCGGCCATCTGCCATCCAACGCCATTGATCGTATATCATTGATTAACAAAATATATTAATATTTAACTTTTGACTCTACCCGGTGCATTTTATACACTTTTTTCATCACGGAGTGCAGGGGTTCATGGAGCGATCTGTCTAATAGCGCCCTATTGTCAACCAAATCAGAGGAAAATTCAAAAGAATGCACAGATATCATTGTTTGACTTGGGGTTGCATGCTCTTCGTGGCGGCGTTTGCTCAGCCGGCAACGGGGTTCGAATATTTACAGGACTCCCTTCACAGCAAAGCGACCTGCGACACGGCCTGTCACCTTCCGGAAAATATAAAGCGGGCTCGCGCCGAAAAAAATCAAAAAGCCGAATGCACCAGCTGCCACCAGGGAACCCTGCCGCAGAAAGCTTTAACCCCTTTCCAGCCCCCGGACCGGTATTTATTTACCGAAAGCCAGAAACCCAACCGCAGAATCTTATCACCGCGTCCTGCGGTCCGGGCCGGTCAATCCGTTCCGTCTGCCCCAACCCGAAAATCGAAGAAAAATGCAAAATTCCCGGGGATGGTATTTATCGAGGCCGGAGAGTTCATCATGGGGTCCAACGAACGCTGGGACGACGAATCACCGGAACATATCAACCAGACGGATGCATTTTACATTGATCTATATGAGGTAACCAACCGCGATTACAAAAAATTCGTCGACGCCACGAAACGCCCGCCTCCCCACCACTGGACTCAGGGCAATATTCCCAAAGGCAAGGAAGATCACCCGGTCACCTACGTCAGTTGGTTCGACGCGAACGACTATTGCCAGTGGACCGGCAAACGCCTGCCCAACGAAGAGGAATGGGAAAAAGCCGCACGCGGGCAAGACGGCAACATTTATCCCTGGGGCAATCTCTGGTCACTGGACAAATCCAACAACCCGTACAAACAATCGACCGGCACCCAGCCGGTGGGCTCCTATCCCGAAGGCCGGAGTGTTTACGGACTTTACGATATGTCGGGGAACGTGTGGGAATGGGTGGATGCCTACTACCTGCCGCATCCAGGCAACACCATCCCGAAAGCAGAGTACGGTAAGGACAAACGGGTTCTGAAAGGCGGATCCTGGTTTGATTGCCTGTCCTACGGGTGCGGCCTCAGCGCTCCAACCTTCAACCGCAGTTTCTTCAATCCCGAGGTGAAGAACAACAGTTTCGGTTTCCGTTGCGCCAAAAACCCGTAACCGGTCTTAGAACGATGCCATGCGCTCTCCATTAAAACCCGGTAAACAGCATGCTTCCCTGACACGACGCATCCTCGTCTGGATTTTCATCATCGCGTTCTGGTTGATTTACTATTGGTGGCGCGAATCGTAAAAAAACTTTATGGGATTTTAACGGAGTTTGTAAAACCGGTCCTGGTTGAGGCTTTCGTTGCCGTGGATTAAGTCCAGCCGACTCTCGGCCGGTGCCAGAGTCACTTTGGTTTTGGGTTGCGAGGAAAAATAAACCTGCGTTTCGGGAATCGGCGACAGCTCCAACCTGGTTTCATAGGACGCCGAACTTCCGGGGGACATCGGTTTTTCAGGCGGCTCATAGGCGAAACCGGTTGACCCGCCATGAAAAATAAGAGGCTTGTGACTTTTAAACGGTTCGCCGGCAGGCTTCAAAGACTCCGTCGCAGGCGCATAGGGTTTGAGATCAACCGTCGGCAAATAATAAGAGGTATCATCGAGACGAACGGTTCCGGAAGGCGTCATCCCCACCGCCGCAACTCCAAATCCTTTTCCCCCCTGCACCAGATACTTGCCGGAAAGATTTCCGAAGTTGGTGTCCGCGCCTTCTCTCTTGCCGGAAACCTTCCCGGATTTTGAGTCTTTCACCAAAACCGGTAGAAATTCGTATCGATTGACCGCCTGGTAATCGCGATCCTGCGAGTAGGCCTCGCGCCCGTCCAAAACCAGACGGCGGGTGACCTGAACCGGGGGTTCCTCAGCGCCGGTGATACTGGGTTGTTTTTCATCCGATGAGGCGGAGGATACCGGCGTTTCCTGGAGATAAAGGTCACTGCGCAATTCCACCTGGGTCGACCCGACTTCCCCCGTTTCCCGGACCTCCTGCCCACAGGCAACCAGAAACCCGGCAAAAATTACCAGTCCCAACCGCATGTACGTCAATTTTTCCAACATTATTGCTCCAAATTCCCAACCATTCAACACACGCCGGAGGCCAAACCCTGCTATTTATTAATTTAACGCATTGGCACGAAGATTGCTTTATTTTTTGAAATTGAATTCAATCTTTAAAACTTGAGTGAGAGGACAGGTCTCAATGGACTTTATTGAGGGAGAACTTCGGAGCCATTTGGATCCCACCGGTATCCGAATCTTAAAAAAGCGCCTGGCTTCCGGAAAGATCACGCCGCAGGTGTTCAAGGATATTTTACGGAGGCAAATGGTCAAATATTATTTCCAGACTCACCGGCACCCCCTCGCTCAATCATGGGAAACCTTTCGCCGATCTGTCAAAATCAAATTTGGATTAGGGAGCAATACAGACCCCGCAAGGGAGGCGCTGCTGGAATCCAATCATCATAAACGGTTTTGATCTCCCTCCCGACTATCACTTTGGCCCGATTCATCCCTGGGACCCATCGTTTCGATAAACTTTTAATTCTCTAACAACAGCTCCAGTTGATACAATGAACCGCGCGCGCATTGAGTGCGGGTCGATAATATTATCCCAACACCTTTGATTGAACTATGAGCTGGCAAGACCTCCTACAACTCGTTACCCAGAAAAACAGTTACATCCTGCAGGCGTTTCTCGTCGTCTTCGCTTCTCTGATTCTGGATTTTATCCAGAGAAAAGCTTTGAATCGATTATTTCTCAAGGCACAAAAAAGCGAGAGGATGTGGGACGATGCCATCATCGATTCCTTAAAAAAGCCGGTATCCCTGGCTGTCTGGGCTTCAGGAATTTATCTCGCGACAGAAATCATTGAGGAGGCCACCGGGGCGGTAATCTTTAAAGCGATGGAACCCATCAGGGATACGGTCATCATCGGCTCCATTGCCTGGTTCCTGGTTCGTCTGATCCAGCGTGGTGAACAGAAGTATTTGGAGGGAGACAAGGAAGTTGATCTGACTACAGTTGACGCAATCGCCAAACTGCTGAAAGTTTCCGTAGTCATCACATCGGTTCTGGTGGTCTTGCAGACATTAGGGTTCAGCGTTTCGGGTGTGGTGGCTTTCGGCGGGATCGGCGGCATGGCGATGGGATTTGCCGCAAAGGACCTGCTGGCCAACTTCTTCGGCGGATTGACGATTTATCTCGACCGGCCCTTTGCCGTAGGCGACTGGGTCCGTTCGCCGGATCGCGATATCGAAGGCATTGTGGAAAATATAGGCTGGCGGCTGACTCGCATCCGAACGTTTGACAAGCGGCCCCTCTATGTCCCAAATTCCACGTTCACCACCATCGCCGTTGAAAATCCGTCGCGAATGCTCAATCGCCGCATCAAGGAAACGGTAGGTATCCGCTATGACGATGCCGAAAAAATGGAAGCTATCGTGAGGAAGGTCAAAGATATGCTGATGAATCATCCGGAAATCGACACTGGCAAAACACTGATTGTCAATTTCACAACATTTGCCCCTTCGTCACTGGATTTTTTTATCTACACGTTCACCAAAACAACTAAATGGGCGGAGTTTCATGCGATCAAGCAGGAGATCCTTCTGAACACCATCAAAATAATCCAGGAAGAAGGCGCCGAATGCGCCTTCCCCACCTCCACCATCCACCTGGCCGACAAAGATATTTTCAGGAACGCGGATTCAAAACTTTAATCACAATCGGCCCGTGACCAATCCTCTTTCACTTTAAAGCCGTGGACACCCGAAGTATCGCTAATTGATTCAATGCCTTGTATGACTTATCCCGACCCCCCGAAAACCAACCCCAAAAGGGTTTGACAAGCACTGGGGCGATTTGTAAACTGTGGCGGCTTTGAGAACATTTATCGCCCTTGACGTACCATCAGCTGTACTCGATACGATCACCCGTATCCAGAATCGATTCAAATCCCTGGGATTGCACGCGTCCTGGGTCAAGCCCGGAAACATTCATCTGACCTTGAAGTTTCTGGGAGACACCGATCCCGACCGTATCCCCGGTATTCAAAATAAATTATCCGAAGCCCTGGCGCCGTTTGCACCGTTCCAGTTGGCCTTAAACTCCGTCGGGGTGTTTCCGGATACCCACCGTCCCCGCGTTTTATGGGTCGGGTTGAAGGACGACAGCGGAAGGCTGAAAACTCTCCAGACCGCCTTGGAAAAGGCATTGGAGAGCGCCGGATTTCCCATCGAACAGCGACCGTTTTCCCCGCATTTGACTCTGGCGAGGATCAAGTCGCCCAAGGGGAAAGAAACATTGAAAGAAGAATTGGATGTCGTGACTCAGGAAGGCATCGAACCCCATCCCTTTAAAGTGGATGAGATTAAATTATACAAAAGCCAATTGACGCCCAAAGGCTCCATCTATACCGTATTGGCGAACTTTAAACTGAATCCCTGACCTGAAGGATGGAAACCGGGTCCACATTCAGCAAGGAGACGTAAATCATGGCAGTCAAAGACGATCGGATTAAAGCGCTGGACCTGGCTTTTTCGCAAATCGAAAAGCAGTTCGGCAAAGGAGCCATTATGAAGCTGGGGCAGGCGGAAGCCCGAAAGGATATTTCCGTCATCTCCACCGGGTCGATTTCGCTCGATAGCGCCCTGGGCATCGGAGGCATCCCACGCGGACGAATCATTGAAATCTACGGACCGGAAGCTTCCGGTAAAACCAGTCTGACTCTTCACATCATCGCCGAAGCGCAGAAGGTAGGCGGTACCGCGGCTTTTATCGATGTCGAACATGCGCTCGATCCAAAGTACGCCGAAAGCCTGGGTGTGAATCTGGACGACCTTCTGCTCTCGCAACCCGATACCGGCGAACAGACGCTGGAAATCGCCGAAGTGCTGGTGCGCAGTGGCGCGGTCGACGTGATCGTTATCGACTCCGTCGCGGCGATGGTGCCCAAGGCGGAACTGGACGGCGACATGGGCGATTCGCACATGGGCCTGCAGGCCCGGCTCATGTCCCAGGCCATGCGCAAGCTGACCGGGGTCATCAATAAATCCAATACCGCGCTCATTTTCATCAACCAGATCCGCATGAAGATCGGCGTCATGTTCGGCACCCCGGAAACCACCACCGGCGGCAACGCACTCAAATTTTATTCGTCGGTGCGCATGGATATCCGCCGCATCTCCGCCCTCAAGGACGGGGATAAGGTCATCGGCAACCGCACCCGCGTCAAGGTGGTGAAAAACAAACTGGCGCCACCGTTTCGTGAATGCGAGTTCGACATCCTGTATGGACAGGGTATTTCAAAAACCGGCGACCTGCTGGACCTGGCGGTCAATCACGAAATCGTCAACAAAAGCGGCACCTGGTTTTCCTATGGAGAGACCCGCATCGGTCAGGGCCGTGAAAACTCCCGCAACTTCCTGAACGACAATCAGGATATCCGGCAGGATATTGAGACACGCCTGCGCAGCAAACTGGAACTCCCAGCCCCCCACATCGACATGGGGACCGAGGCAGAACCCGCCGCCAAAGGCAAAAAATCCTCGAAAGCTGAGACGTCCTGACCGGTGCCACGTCCTCGGGGCAAAGATATCTTTGTATTCCGCAGATAATTAAATACTCCTCCCCTTGCTGAGGGGAGGATACAGGTGGGGTGCGGGTTTCGTAACCAGGCAAAATCAGTAAATGCAAGGAAGGGAGCATCACAACCTCCCCTGTATCCCCTCCTTGTTAAGGAGGGGAATTATTGTCGCATCCTATTTTTCACACTTATGCAAAGTTCTCCAGACCAAGAGGATTTCAAACAGGCGCGAGCCCTTGCCTACCGGTACCTTTCGATCCGGGACCGCACGGAACGTGAAACGGCGGACTATCTCGGTAAAAAGGGATTTGATACTGCGGTCGTTCAGCAAACGCTCCATTTTTTAAAGGATGCAAACTATCTGAACGACCGCCGGTTCGCCGAGCATTGGGCCCGCACCCGCGCGGAGAACAAGCAGTTCGGCAAGTACCGCCTGCGTCAGGAGTTGACCGGCAAAGGGCTGGATACGGAACTGATCGACGAAACTCTGGATACCCTGTTCGACAACGTCAAGGAAATCGATCTCGCCCGGGCCGTGGTTGAAAAAAAACTCCGTTCCATGCAGGATCTAGAACCGGAAAAGAGAAAACGCCGCCTCGCCGGCCTCCTGCAACGTAAAGGTTTCTCCAGCGATATCATCTATAAAGTTCTGGACTAAACATCCTGCGGCCCCCTCCTTCTCAATAAATTATAATCTTTTGTTTATCTTGACGAAAATACGATCGGCCTTACAATAAAAGGATGATCGAAAACATCTCCAACCTGCCTCCCTGGATATTTTCTCTTATCGGCCTGGCTTTCGGCCTGATGGTGGGCAGTTTCGCCAACGTCTGTATCTCGCGCCTGCCGAAAAAACAATCGGTGGCGTTTCCGGCGTCGCACTGCCCCAAATGCAACAAACCCATCCATGTGATGGATAACATTCCCCTGATCAGCTACCTCCTCCTGAAAGGGCAATGCCGCAACTGCAAAGAAAAAATAAGTATCATCTACCCGGCCATTGAATTGGTCACCGGACTGCTCATGGCGGCGGTTTTTTACCGGTTCGGATTTTCGGTCGAATGTCTGATCTTTGCCATTGTAGTTCCAGCACTGGTCATCATCACCGTCATCGACATTGAACATCAGATCATCCCAGACATCATCACCCTGCCGGGTATCCCATTCGGCCTGGTTGCCGGAAGCTACATGAACGGCATGTTTGATTCATTCATGGGCCTCCTGCTGGGCGGCGGTATGTTCTGGCTTTTGGCCGAGGGGTATTATCGTTTACGGGGAGCGATGGGCATGGGGGGCGGTGACATCAAATACATTGCGGCGGCAGGGGCGCTGGTGGGCTGGGTGCAGGTTCTATTTATTATTTTTGTCGGAGCGCTGGCGGGAGGTATTTTTGGGGGGATTGGCATGGGTGTCAAAAAGCTGGATTTCCTGAGCAAGATCCCCTTCGGACCTTTTCTGGCTCTGGCCACTCTGATTTCAATATTTTTCGGCGGCCCTATTATCGACTGGTACATGAGCCTCATGGCGCCAAAGCCGTTGTGACCCCTGCGCGCCGGTGTTACACTGATTGAAGCTACTCACATACAGGAAACCTTTATGCCCTTCGATTTAACTTCCAAATCTCAAGACGTTGCAGGGCCTGCCACCGAAGACCTGGAGAATCTTGTCCGAAAAAGCCGGAGGGATATCCTGGGCCTGAAAATTATGGTATACACGGCGGTGATTCTGCTCGTGGGCGGTTATTTTTATTACAACAACGCTTTGCAAATTACCCACACAAAATTCCGCCAGGAAATTTCGTCCGCGCAGTCCCAGATTGACACATTGATGCGGGACCGGGCTCTGGGAGCCGGCAACCGGCTGGAGGGAGTCATGGATGAAATGGTCGTCACCATCTCCCGTCTCGATAACGAACCACCCCGAACGCAACAGTTGATCGAACGGGTCAAGGAAGATTCCGGCGAATTTATGCACACCTACCGGGAATACTCGAAAATCCAATCAACACGCCCGTTGTCCGTAGACTGACTTGAATTATTCATCGACCGCAAATATTTCGTTGATTTGATTCCCCGACTCAGCATCCATCTGCCAGTTCACTGCATTCAGATTTTCTTCCACCTGGCGGTCGTTTTTCACCCCGACCAGCGCAGAAGCCACCCCCGGTTGATGAGTCACCCAGTTGACAGCCAACTGACCGCAGGTTTTACCCTGTGATTCGGCGATGGCCTTGAGACGCTCCACCTTTTCGATGTTCCTTTCAAACGCTTCGCCGGTGAACTCGCCGATGATCCCCTTGCTCCGCCAGTCCTTGAACTTCGTATCCCGACCGTACTTGCCCGTTAGCACCCCCGACGCCAGCGGACTGTAGGCAATGATACCGATATTGTGGATCATGCAAAACGATACCGTTTCCTTTTCAATAGAGCGTTGCAGCAAGTTGTACTCCGGTTGCAGGGAAACCAGCGGTCCTATCCTCAAACAATCCTGCATCTGCGTGACGGAATAATTGCTGACACCGATATGCCGCACCTTCCCTTGCTTCTGGATTTCAAGCAGGGTTTCCATCGTCTCACGGTGAGGGGTTTTACCATCCGGCCAGTGCACCTGGTAGAGGTCTATGTAATCCGTGTCCAGCCGTTCCAGGCTCTGGTCGATTTCCTCCAGGATGGATTCACGTGACGCGTTTTTCGTGATGGCCCCCAATTGCTCCTTTTCCCAGCGCAGGCCGCATTTCGTGGCGAGAATGACTTTATCGCGTACGGGTTTCAATGCTTTGCCGATCAACCGTTCCGACAAGCCAAATCCGTAAACAGGAGCGGTATCGAAAAAGTTGACGCCCAGATCGTAGGCTTTATGAATGGCTTTGACGGACATGTTATCGCCTTCACTGCTCCAGAACGGCGCCCCCCCAATGCCCCAGGCCCCGAAACCAATGACTGACACCTTTAAATCGCTGGTGCCCAATTTTCTGTATTCCATTTCGCACCCTTTGCTATATATTGAAGAATACCGTTTGCAGACCCGCCCGGGTCTGTTTTAATAGTGAGATGTATCCAAAATATCATTGATAGCCGACCGTGTCAGGTGAAAATCCGGACCGGGCGGCTTTTTATACGAATTATCCTAATGAAATCCTTACTCCGCGTTTTAGGTTATCTGAAACCGTACAAAAAGTTCGTGGGGCTGACCCTCGGGTTTGCCATTCTCACCACCCTGCTGGACCTGGTTCCCCCCTGGCTGATCAAGGTGATTGTCGACCGCCTGGTGGAGCAGGTTGACGACTACTGGGTGTACGCTTTCGTGGGAGCCCTGGTGCTGGCGTACTTCGGCCGGAATTATTCCAATTACAAGCGCATCCTGATCAATAATCAGCTCGAGCAGAAAGTGGTGTTCGATATCCGTTCGCACGTTTACCGGGCCCTTCAGAAACTGTCGCTCGGCTATTTTGAGAACCGGTCTACCGGCGAGATCATGTCGCGCGTCAACGACGATGTCACCTATGTCGAGCGAATTTTTATCGACGGCGTGGAGCAGATCGTCACCGCCGCCCTGACGCTGATCGGCATCATGATTATCCTTCTCAATCTGCACTGGAAACTGGCGGTGGCGGCACTGATTCCCATTCCCTTTCTGGTGATCGGCGCATGGAAATATACGGTGCGGGCGCACGATCTGTACCATAAAGTTCGGGAACGCGCCGCCAAGATGAACGGCACCCTCCAGGACGGCATTTCCGGAATCAAGGAAACCCTCGCCTTCAACCGTCAGAGCCATGAGGTGGAGAGATTTGAAAAAAGAAGTGACGAGTACTGCAAGGGAACACTGGAAGTCATGCGACTGTGGGCGATGTATTCCCCGGCAATGATGTTCCTGGGGTCGCTGGGGACCGTCTCGATCATCCTGTATGGCATAGGACTGGTACAGGCGCAGGAGATCACTGTCGGTACGCTGGTAGCGTTTATCGGATACCTGGCGCTTTTTTACACACCGATCAATCAACTTCATACATTAAACCACATGCTCCAGCACGCATTGGCATCCGGCGAACGGTTGTTCGAAATCATCGATTCGCCACCGGATGTCCAGGAGGATCCCAACCCCCTGAATCCTGACACTCCCATTCAGGGAGGCGTCACGTTTGATGCGGTGAATTTTTCCTACATGCCAGGCAAGCAGGTTTTGCATGAGGTTTCTTTCGCCCTGAGACCGGGAGAAAAAGCGGCTCTGGTCGGCCATACCGGAAGCGGCAAATCCACTCTCGTGAAACTCCTCCTGCGGTTTTATAACGCGGGAAGCGGCCGGATCCTCATCGACGGATACCCGATCCATAAACTGAGCCTGACTTATCTTCGGGAACAGGTGGGGCTGGTATCGCAGGAGCCGTTCCTTTTCAACGGCACTGTGGTGGAAAATATTCTATACGGCAAACTGGATGCGAACCAGGAACAGATAGAGCGGGCGGCACGCGCGGCCCATGCCCACGAGTTCATTGAGCAGTTGCCCAACGGCTACGAAACGCTGATCGGGGAACGGGGAGTAAAGCTCTCCGGAGGCGAGAGACACAGGCTGGCCATCGCGCGGGTCTTTCTCAAGGATCCCCCCATCCTGATTCTGGATGAAGCGACGGCTTCAGTCGATGCGGAAACGGAGCTCAAGATCAAAGATGCATTGAATCAGCTGATGGCGCTCCGCACCACTCTGGTGATTGCGCACCGGCTGTCCACCCTGGAAGGGGCGGACCGGGTGCTGGTGCTGAAAAGGGGACGTCTGGTCGAATCGGGAACTCACAAGGAATTGATCCAGACAGAAAGCGAATACGCCAGCTTGTTCAAATCACAACTTCACCTGTGATGAAATTACTGGTGGAAAGGAAATTTATTCCTTTTCAGTATTGAAAACACCCATATTGCGGAATTTTTCCTGCCGTTGATCGACCAACTCGCTCGGTTTCAGTGGCATCAATTCTTTAAGGTTGGACCGCAGTGCCTTTTTCAACATGATGGCCGCCCATTTAGGGTTGCGGTGCGCCCCGCCAAGCGGTTCGGTTATAATTTGATCGATCACGTTCAACTTCTGCAGTTCTTTAGAAGTTAAACTCAACGCACGGGCGGCCTGCTTCACCTTATCCTTGTCCCCCCACAATATCGACGCACAACCTTCCGGCGAAATGACTGAATAGACAGAGTGCTCGAGCATGAGAACCCGGTTGGCCAGACCGATAGCCAGCGCGCCGCCACTGCCACCTTCACCAATGACCACCGCAATGATCGGCACCTTGAGACTGGACATCACAAACAGGTTATAGGCGATGGCTTCCGACTGCCCCTGTTCCTCTGCATCAACGCCGGGATAAGCTCCGGGAGTATCGATCAGAGTAATGATGGGGATGTTGAATTTCTCAGCGAGGCGCATCAACCTCAGGGCCTTTCGGTATCCGGCGGGCTGTGACATGCCGAAGTTTCTGCGAATTTTTTCTTCCGTATCTCGGCCCTTCTGATGGCCGATCACCATCACCGTCTGATCGTCGAATTTGGCAAAGCCCCCTGCGATGGAAAAACCCGCTCCGCCATGCCGGTCGCCATGCAGTTCCTGAAAATTGGTGAACATATTGTTGATATAATCCAGGGTATAAGGACGGTCGGGATGCCGCGCCACCTGGGTTTTCTGCCATCCGTCCAGGCCGTTAAAAACATCGCGCTTCATGTGGCGGAGTTTTTTCTTCAACTTTGCTATTTCGTGAGTCAGGTCGCCGACGCTGTCGTACATGTTCGACAGGGAATACAGTTCTTTGATCTGATTTTCCACAGAGAAAATATCTTTTTCAAAATCCAGAATTTGTGCCATAGTTTTAATGGACCTTTTGATAGGTTATCGATCAATAAAATCCGAAAATGGGATAAATTAAATTTTTCAGGGTGGCGGATTCGGCCAATGCCTTTGCGCCTTCCGACCCGATTTTGTTCTGCCCCAGCCGCAGGGATTCCAGTTGCGCCATCGTTTGCGATCCCGCCAGCGCCAACGCCCCTTCGTTGCCAATCTGATTGAAGTTCAAATCCAGATTTTTCAAATTAACCAAAACACTGGATTCCGCCAACGCCCTTGCCCCCCGGTCGGTTATACGGTTGGCCGCAAGATAAAGAGTTTCCAATTGCTTCAACCTGGGCGACCGGGCCAGTGCGATGACACCTTCATCGCTCAGATTATTATTGTTCAGGTTGAGCTCCCGAATGCCTTCCAAATAAGGAGATTCCAGCAAAGCCCTTAAACCGGAGTCGCCAATATAATTATTTTCCTGATTTTCGAGCGTTCCCTGCTCTTTCCATACCTCGATCTTTTGCCGGAATTTAAAATTCCGCAGGGCTTCCCGACCGGCATCTTCCAAAGGGTTATAGGCCAGTTCCAGTGTGGCCAACCGGGTTAGTCCCGAAGCCTGGGACAACGCCTGCGCCCCGGCATTTCCCACCTGGTTGTAATTCAAATTCAATTCCACCAGATGGGGCAACTGTTTCGATTGCGCCAGCGCCTGTGCCCCGGAGTCCCCAATCCTGTTCCGATACAGGTTGAGCACTTCCAGCTTGCTCAATACTGAAGACTCTGCTAGATAACGGGCTCCTTCATCGGTCACCTGATTGTTTTCGATATGCAATTCTCTCAGGTGCTCCAGGTTTTTGGAGCGCGCCAAAGCGCGAATACCGTCGTCCCCCACCTCACCTTTATATATCATGAGAACCTGGACGTCCTTCATCAAAGGAGATTGAGCCAGCAAAACGGCTCCTTCATTTCCGATGATTTTTTCGTTCAGGCGCAGAGTATGGGGATTCCGGCGCAGTTTTTTTTCGATATATGTTTCCAGCGCCTCGGGGGGCATTTGCCGTGCCGCCGCAATGGAAAACAGAAATACCAACAGCAAACCCAGCGCCCGCAAGCCTGGTTTATTCATAGCAACCAATTGATTGGGTAACGATATTGAATTTAAAAGGGTAATTTACCTATAAATCTATTGTAACAAGGTAGGTTATTCCTTTTCAATCGCATTCAGACGTTTTTCGAGTTCCTGGATTTTTCGTGACAGGTCGGGAAGTTTGGGCAAAAGAGTGGCGTAACGCTTCCAGGTCATTGCAGGTAAAGTCGGCGAACCCCCATAAAAACCGGGCTCTGGGAGATCCTTGTTGACTCCCGACTGCGCCGCCACGACCACCTGGTTTCCGATGGTAACGTGGTCGCCCACGCCTACCTGACCGGCGAGAATAACGTGATGCCCCAGCTTGCAGGTCCCCGCCATCCCCACTTGAGCCACGATGATGGAATGGGGACCGATCTCACAGTTGTGGGCGATTTGCACCAGATTGTCGATTTTTGTTCCTTCCCGCACCACGGTTTCCCCGAACGCCGCGCGGTCGATGCAGGTGTTGGCCCCGATTTCCACATGATCTTCGATCACCACCCGGCCTATCTGGTTGATTTTGACATGGCGCCCCTTTTCATCGGGTGTATATCCGAATCCGTCGGCGCCAATCACCGCCCCCGCGTGCAGAGTCACATGGTTTCCGATCCTTGTATTCCGGTAAAGGGTGACATTGGGAAACAGGGTGACATTATTACCGATACGGCATCCCTCCTGCACCACCACCCCGGGATGCAACACCGTGTTATCGCCGATCACCACATCCTTGCCAATAGCTACCAACGGACCAATACTGACGTCTTTTCCCAACTGGACGCCTTCGGCAATGGAAGCCCGATCGTCGATTCCGGGTTGCGGTCGCGGTTCAGGATGAAATTCCGCCAATAGTTTCGCGAATGCCAGAGCCGGGGCAGGATGAATCACCTGCGCCTTATCGGTTTCTACAGGTTTTTGAACGATCACCGCCGAGGCATTACTGGCTTTTAATTGGTCTTTAAATTTTTTTTCAGCTAAAAACGTGATCTGACCTTTTTTCGCCAGTTCCATTCCGTTAACACCTGTAATTTCCAGGGAGCCGTCTCCCTCGACGGTTCCGCCCAACCGTTCAGCGATTTCTTGTAATTTCATAACCCACTCTCGTGTTATGGTTTGGATTTATAAAATCAGGTCTTTTCCGATCGGATTCACCAGGCCGTCGGCTAATTGCAAAACCCGGTCCAAACTTCGAGCGATTTTCGCACTGTGTGTCACGATCACAAAGGTCTGATTCATTTCTTCATTCAATTTCCGCGCCAGATCCATAAAATCCTGACTGGCACGGCTGTCCAGGTTGCCAGTGGGCTCGTCGGCCAGCACCAGTTCGGGCTGGTTGACCAGACTGCGCGCCAGCGCCACACGTTGAGTTTCCCCGCCCGACAGTTCGCCGGGCTTGTGATGCAGACGGTCCTTCAGTCCCAACAGGCCTAACAATTCTTCCGCCTTTTCCTGTACCAATATTTTATCGCGGTTGGCGATCAATCCCGGAAACATGGCATTTTCCAATGCAGTGAAATCGGGAAGCAGATTAAATGTTTGAAACACAAAACCAATATGGCGGTTGCGAAACTGCTCGAGAAAACCGTTCTTCTGGTGAAAAATGTTTTCTCCCTTGAAGAAAACGTTTCCTCCCTGCGGCCGGTCCAATCCTCCCAATATGTGAAGCAAGGTGCTTTTGCCAGAGCCGGAAGCGCCGACAATTCCCAGAATCTCGCCCGAATGCACCTCCAGGCTTGCCTCTGTCAACACCCGTACCTCCTTGGTCTTGGTGTTGTAGGACTTGCTCAACCCGACGGCATAAAGAAGCGGTTCGGTCTCCGTCAAGGATTTACTCATAACGCAATCCATCCACCGGATCGAGGCGGGAGGCTCTCCAGGCGGGATACAGGGAAGCCAGGTAACAAATCAAAATCGAAAACACAATAATCATAAACGAGTCGAGCCATTGAATCTGCGAAGGCAGTTTATCCAGATAATAGACGTCGCTGGGAAAAGCCTTGATATTGAATATCACCTCTATAAACCCAACGATCTCGTTGAGATTGGGAACGATGGTGAATCCGGCGATACAACCCAGCGCGGTACCGCACACGCCGATAATCAATCCCTGCATGCTGAAAATCCGCATGATACTTCCTCGTGTGGCGCCCATCGATTTCAAGATAGCAATGTCCTTGCCCTTGTCCATGACCACCATAAACAGCGTACTGATAATATTGAATGCCGCCACGAGAATAATCAGGATCAGGATAATGAACATGGTGACCTTTTCCAGCTTGAGCGCGGAAAAAAGATTTCTATTCATATTCATCCAGTCCCGCACAAAATAGGATCGTCCCAGTTTATCCCTAATTTCAGCGGCGATTTGGCCGGCCGAATCGATATCGTCCACCTTGATTTCTATTCCCGTGACCCGGTTTTCCAGACTGAACAGCGATTGTGCGGACGACAGGGAAATAAACGCCAGGTTGGAATCATACTCATACATTTTGGACTCGAAGATGCCTACCACTTCCACCATCTTTAATTTGGGAATGATACCCAGCGGCGTCATGCGCACCGAGGGTGACATCATGCCAAGAATGTCTCCGGTATAAACACCGAGCGAACGGGCGAGTTCCTTGCCAAGGATGATTCCCTTTCGCTGTATTCCGGCGGCCTCATCGGAAGGACGCGGCGGTGCACTGTCCAGATAAACCAGCTTTCCCTCAATTAAATTTTTCTGAAGATCGGAGATATTGCCTTCTCTCTCCGGATCGACGCCACGAACCACAACTCCGGCGCTTCTGCGCCCGAAGGTCAGCATCACCTGTTGGAGGATGAACGGGGCGGCATCCTGAATATGAGGAACGGTTTTGACGTGGCTGATCACGTTTTCGTAGTCCTCCATTCCGCCAGGAATCAAAGCGGTGACCACCACATGACTATTGGTTCCCAGAATTTTATCGCGCAGGTTCTGGCCGAACCCGGTCATCACTGCAATCACCACGATCAGGGCCATGACGCCCAACGCGACACCGCCCATGGAAATAAATGTGATAAGGGAGATGAATTTCTGGGATTTGCGGGAGCAGAGATGCCGCCAGCTGATTCGTAATTCGTAACTCATGAAGCTCCGTTGAAAGGAATGGGACGGCCAGTTTGAATATCGCCTTTAACAGCTTAAACCGTTCTGGCTTCCTTTTTCAACTGCGGGAATAAAATAACATCCCGAATCGACTGGGCATCGGTGAACATCATGGCGAGGCGGTCAATCCCGATTCCCTCGCCGGCGGTCGGCGGCAGACCGTATTCCAGGGCCCGAATGAAGTCGTGATCCATCCAGTGCGCTTCCTCATCACCGGCGTCTTTCTGCTCCACCTGCTGTTCAAAGCGCTCCTTCTGGTCAATGGGATCATTCAACTCGGTATAGGCATTGGCCAACTCGCGGCGTCCGGCGAACAATTCGAACCGTTCCACCAGTTCGGGATCGTCTTCTTTCTTTTTCGACAGAGGTGACAACTCGAGCGGGTAATCGATAATAAATGTAGGTTGTACCAGCAGAGGTTCCACAAAATGATCGAATAACTTGCCCAGCACCTTTCCAAACGTGTCCCTTTTTTCCAGAAGCACTTTATGCTCCAGGGCATAAGCCACGGCACTCTCCTTGGTCTCCAACGCTTCCGGTGGAACCTTACCCACTTCGGTTAACGAGGCTTTGAAAGTATGCACACGGAAAGGTTGCGAAAAGTCGATGGTCTCCTGTTTGGTCTCACCACCTTCCTCATACGTGCAGGGAAATATCTGCTTATCAAAAACCGTCTTTCCGATGTATCGGAACAACTCTTCAGTCAGCGTCATCAGATCCCGGTAGTCGGCATAAGCCGTATAGAACTCCAGCATGGTGAATTCGGGATTGTGTTCGGTGGAAATTCCCTCGTTGCGAAAATTCCGGTTAATTTCGTAAACCCGTTCAATACCGCCCACCACCAGCCGCTTCAGATAAAGTTCTGGGGCCACGCGCAGATACAAGTCCATATCCAGGGCATTATGGTGAGTCTCGAATGGTTTGGCAGTGGCGCCACCGGGAATGGATTGCATCATCGGAGTTTCCACCTCCAGGTAGTTCCGCTCGTTCAGGAAATTGCGAATGGCCTGAATAATTTTGCTGCGGGCGATGAATACTTCCTTCACTTCAGGATTGACGATCAAGTCGACATACCGTTGACGGTAACGCAATTCGACATCTTTCAGGCCATGCCACTTTTCTGGAAGCGGCAGGAGAGACTTGGTCAGCAGGGTCACTTTTTTGGAAAAGACGGTCAACTCGCCAGTCTTGGTTCTGGATAAAAGCCCTTCCACCCCGATGAAGTCACCGATATCAAACTTGCTGAACAGCTCATAAAAGTCGGCGCCGACATCATCCTTTTTGATATAAATCTGAATCTGCCCCGTGCCATCCTTGATAGTACAGAAAGTGGTTTTCCCGTGTTTGCGGCGGGTCATGATACGGCCGGCAACGACAAATTCCCGGGCTTTCTCCTCCAGCTCTTCCTTGGAGAACTCGTGAAATTCGTTGGTCAAATCGCCGATGAAGGCATTGACCTTGAACCTGTTGATGTAGGGATTGATCCCCTTTTCGCGAAATTCAGTGAGTTTATCGCGGCGAAGTTTGAGTAGGTCTGTGGATTCTTCCATGAAATGTATGCAGGGTTTGTGGATTGTGGATTAGACGATCAGGAATACAGCGTCCCAGCGAGGCGGCTCCCGGTTCAATGGGAGCCCTTGCACTCAAGATTACCGGGCCAGTTGGACGAAACGCGCTTCCCGGACCACCGTGATTTTAATTTCACCGGGATAGGTGACTTCTTTTTCTATCCGCTTGGCCACATCCTTGGATAACAGATTGGCCTCGTCATCGGAGATATTATCGGGAACAACAATGATTCGGACTTCTCGCCCCGCCTGAATGGCATAGGTTTTTTCCACTCCCTTAAAGGAGTCGCCGATTTCTTCCAGTTGCCCCATTCGCTTGACATAAGTTTCCAACATCTCCCTGCGCGCTCCGGGACGAGAAGCTGAAATGGTATCCCCGGCGGCGGTCAGGACTGCGTACAGGGATTCCGGCTCCACGTCTTCGTGATGAGACGCGATGGAGTTGATAACGTATTTATGCTCATTATATTTCTTGGCAATTTCCACACCCAACTGGGTGTGAGTGCCGTCGGTATAACGATCGATGGCCTTACCGATATCGTGGAGCAGACCGGAACGCTTGGCGAGCTGAACATCCAGCCCTAACTCGGCGGCCATGGCGCCACACACCCAGGCCACTTCCTTCACGTGCTCCAAAACGTTCTGAGTATAACTGGTCCGGTACTTGAGCCGTCCGAGCATTTTAACCATTTCAGGATGCAGGTAATCGATACCCACTTCCATCACAGCCTGTTCGCCGGCCTCCTTGATGCCCTGCATGACTTCTTTTTTACATTTGGCAACCACTTCCTCGATCCGACCGGGGTGAATGCGTCCGTCGAGGGTCAATTTTTCCAAAGCGCGCTTGGCAATTTCCCGGCGGATGGGATCGAACCCGGAGAGAACGACGGCGCCGGGGGTATCGTCGATGATCAGATCGATTCCCGTTGCCTGTTCCAGAGCCCGGATATTCCGGCCTTCCCGGCCTATGATCCGGCCTTTGATTTCATCATTCGGCAGTTCCACCACGGATACTGACGATTCGGCGACATGGTCCGAGGCCAATCTTTGCACCGCCTGAGAAATAACTTTGCGTGCTTCTTCCTCGGCATGATTCTTCGCATCTTCTTCAATTTTTTTAACTTCCCTGGCCGCTTCCAGCCGGGCGGATTGAATCACCTGACTTTTAATCGCTTCTTTGGCTTCTTCCGCTGAATACGAACCGATTTCCTCCAGCTTTTTAATCTCTTCGGAAATCAATCGGTTATATTCTTCATGCTTTTTTTCCAATAATTGCTGTTGTTCATCCAGCTCCCGCTGTCTGCGCTCGAAATTTCTTTCTGCCTCCCGGTTTTTATCGACCAGGACGTTCAGTTGGTTTTCTTTCTGCCGGATATCTTTTTCTTTATCGCGCAGTTCACTCTGTTTGCTCTCCAGATCTTTTTTAGCTTCGCTGATCAATGCCAGCTTTTCCTCTTTTGCCTCGATAGCGGCTTCCTTTTTAAGCGTTTCCGCTTCCCGCTCGGCCTCCTTGATGATTTTTTCGCCCAGGGCTTCAGCTTCTTTTATCTGGAAATCGGTGAAAATTTTTCGGAGAAAATATCCAAGCAGATATCCGGCCATCAACGCCAGGATTATGCCGATAATCAGGGTAATTAAATTAACCTGAGCATTCTGAAGGACTTCCATTTTAAATTCCTCTTTCTTATATTAAAAACGAACCTGTCCACGTTGCTAAACTGTGGAACAGCTCATAATCGTTTTCTCGGTTATAATCGTGTCCACCCGGATATCGCTATTGTTCTGAGGAACGGTATCCAGCACTTGAAAATCAAAAGCCAACGCCACCCGGCGGGCCTGCGAACCCAACCGGCTCAACAACCGGTCATAATACCCCTTGCCGTAACCGATACGGCCTCCCCGTCTGTCGAACACCACACCGGGGACCACTACCAAATCGACCTGCTCCGGCGGCACAAGGTTTAAATCCTTCCCAACCGGTTCGCGAACCCCGAAAGATCCTGCCTGAAACTCGATATCCGGGCTCGCTAATTCGGAAAGGTTCAAATCCCCAGTCTGCTGGCTGACTATCGGCACCAATACTCGTTTGCCCAATTCAAATGACCGACTCAGCAGTTCATCCGTCCCTACTTCATCATCCTTGGAAAGATAAATGAGAATCGTCCGAGCGCTCCGATATTCATCGCGAGCCATCAATGCCTGGACAATGGTTTGGCTGTGGGCGATCCGGGCTTCCGGATTCTGGGTCTTCCGCTTTTTCAGAATTTCCTTGCGGATTGTTGCTTTCTGCTCAAACAGCGTTTCCGTTGCCACATCCGATTTCCATTCCCTTACCAGACAAAAGAGCCGGTATGAACCAGTAACCTGGCGAGGTACGATCCCGCCCGACAATACTTCCAGCGGTGCCGGGTTCATTCCTGAATCAATCGATGTTTTCCGGGGAGAGATACTATTAAAAGAAGAGGCCACCCAAGACAGGACGGTTTTATTGGCTAAACGAATTCAATGGAGTCAAGGAGAGATATGGGTCTTGACCGCTGGCCGACCGGGTGAGGAAAGGTCGCATTTGAGTATATTCCAGAAGCTACAAGTATCTATATCGATTAAAAACGTATCCTTGATCTGTGATCCGTTCGAAATAACCATCGTTTCATCAAAGGCGCCGGTTCCATTTTTCCAAACCCCGGCCAAGCAATTTATTAAAAAATGCTTCCCCGCAAATGCCGTGCAAAAATCATTTCTTGAACCTGCCAAGGACAGGTGGGATCTCCGTAAACTGTTTCAGGCTTCCTCCGGAGAGGCATGCTCACCACAGCCAGTTTCGACCCCTTTACTTAATGTTGGCTCAAGAATTGATCTTCTACTCGAGCACCACAGGGAAGCACACAATCCCTTTTCCTATGGATATCCTAGCATAATTTCCGGCAACCCCTCAAGGGATAACTCACCTCGTAGCGGTCCTGGAGGACTGAATCTCATCCAACTCTTTTTCAATCATCTGCACCAGATCATGGGCCTTTTGATCGGCTTCTTTTTGCCCGGTTTTCTTCTGGGCATCCTGGTTCGCGACTTCCTCTTTCAATTCGAACAGTTCACCGGCAATATTCAACGCGGTTAAAATAGCCAGATCGATTGTCGAGGGTTTGGTCTTGCCCCTCGATAATTCATGCATCTTTTCATCCACATAATCCGCCAGTTTCTGTGGCTGGACAGAAGACAAGTCGGTTTTAATTTTATACGTTTTACCGTAAACAGTTATTTGACTGGTATTTGTCATAAATAATTCTAGCTGAGACCGATTTTTTCGATTCCCGACAAAAGGCTCTCGACCGTGGACCGAATTTTCAACTGATCCTTCTCCAGCCGTTTCTGCACGCTTTCCAACTCGCTCAGCCGCTGGACCTTGTCCTGAAGTTTCGCACCTTCTTTTTGGGAGCGATCCAAGTCTGCACGATAGGCGGCAACTTCTTTTTGTAAACGCTGATTGTCTTCCCGTAGCTGCCGCGCTTCTTCGACAAGCCTGGGAATGAGCTCTTCCAGTTTATCAATAGGACTCTTAGGCATGGGCGAATCGTACCACCGCTGCCGATAGCTGTCAATCCACTTTAAATGTCTGAAAAACCTGAGAATTACTGGCGGAGGGTCGCTCCCAATTGATCTGAAAGGCCTCCTACGATTTTCTCAAAAATCGGATTGACCTCTGCATCGGTCAGGGTTTTCTCGGGAGATTGAAATGAAAGGGCAAAAGTCAGGCTTTTCTTTCCGGCAGGCAGTCGTTTGCCCTGATACTGATCGTACAATTCCACCCGGCGAATCAGGGGACCGCTCATCTCACGAATCAGGTCGCTGATCTTCTGGGCCTGAATGGTCTGATCCACCAGAATGGAAATATCCCGATAGGTTTCTGGAAATTTCGGAATCTGCTGGAAGCGAACCCGGTCCGGAATCGCCGCGACCAATCCTTCCAGATTCAATTCGAGGACGTAAATATTGGGATTCAATTCCCATCGGCGAACCAGTTCCGGGCTTAACTTCCCGAGATAGGCGATGCATTCCTTCCCGGAAAACACATCCGCCGACTGCCCGGAGTCAAGAAAACTTCGTTGAGAGGGACGGTACTCCAGACTCACCTGAAAATGACAGGCCAGGGATTCCAACGCGCCTTTCAAATCGTAAAAGTCAAATGACTTGCTGTTGTCCTTCCACACGCTGTTGGGATAAGGCCCGGCGGCCAGCGCCGCGAAGCAGGCGATTTCGTGCGAATTTTTCCCTTTTTTATCGAAAAAAATGTGGCCCTGTTCAAACAGTTGCAGGTTCTTTTGACCGCGATTCAAATTACGCGCGGCAGATTTAATCAATCCGGGCAGAAGGCTGGGCCGCATGGTATTCATATCGGCGCTGATCGGATTGTCCAGCCGAACCACCGCCGGTTGGGAATCGCCAAACGTTTCCAGAAACTGCAGGGCCCACTCCTCCTCAATAAAACTGTAGTTGATTGCCTCCGAATAACCCAAGTGACGGAGGACTTCCTTACTCTGACGAATGGTCGATTGGATTCTTGAAAACCGCACGGGGTTCACCGAAACTACCGGATGCGAAACCTCGACACTGTCATACCCGTCCAGACGAGCCACTTCCTCAATCAAATCAATCTCGCGCGTCAAGGTGGGGCGAGACGAAGGGGGTTCCACCTGGTAACATTCCCCGGCCTTTTTTTCCTTCACGATCGTTATTCCTAGGCCCTTCAGATATTTCAGAATGGTTTTTGCGGCCAGGTTCGTACCCAGAATTTGATTGGTACGTGAGACCCGAAAGTCAAAGCGGTTGGATTTGCGGGAACGAAAATAAATATCGACCCGGCCTTTGCAGATATCCCCTCCCGCCAACTCCTGAATCAGCAATGCGGCCCTGCTGGATGCGGTGGCCACCGCTTCAATATCCACCCCCCGCTCGAAGCGGTAGGAGGAATCGGAGCGCAGTCCGTATTTTTTAGACGCCTTGCGCACTGTCACCGGATCGAAACTGGCGCTTTCCAGCACTACGGTCCGGGTGGATTCACCCACCTGACTGTTGGCGCCGCCCATGATCCCAGCCAGGGCTACGGGTTTTTCCGCATCGGAAATCACCAGCGCATCGGTACCCAGTTTCAATTCGGTACCGTCCAGCGCCCTGAAAGGCTCCCCTTTGCGGGCCCGGCGGATAACAATCTGCTCTCCTGCCAACAGCTGCAAATCGAACGCGTGCAAAGGCTGACCGTATTCCATCATGACAAAGTTGGTGATATCGACAATATTATTGATGGGGCGCAAGCCGACTGCCTTCAACCGGTCAACCAGCCACTTGGGAGAAGGTCCCGGCTTAACGTTCTCGATAACCATCGCGGTGTAACGCGGACACAAGTCGGCTTCCTCGTTCACCACCGTAACTTTCTTCTTAACGGGAACCGAGCCCATGGCCTTCGTTAATTTCTTGTCAGGGGTCGGCAGCTTGCAGGCTTTATGAAGCATGGCCCCCACTTCGCGAGCCACGCCAATGTGACTCAGGCAGTAACCGCGGTTGGGCGTCACGTTCAACTCCATCACCTCGGTGGTTTTGCCGCCACCCAGATCGACCGACTCCCGGCCTTCAATTTCCAGGCCTCCCATGGTCAACAAATCGCTTAATTTTTGCACCGATAAACCATGATCGATATAGGTTTTCAGCCAGTCGAGTTGAATCTTCATTTCATTCCTTGTGAAAATGCCTTATATAATAGGAACCGGATTATAGGTGAACTCCCCGGAAAAATCAAAACCGCATCCGGGATCTCCAATTCCCTCCTTTTAACGGATACAGCCTGTCGATTATAAAGGATAAACTTTTAAAGCCTTGCACAAAAATATGGATCTCTCCGAAAGTAAAATTTTAAAACTCCTGCGGGCGAAAACCAACCGGCCCATGAAGTTTTCCGAGTTGATGAAGTTGTTCGCTATTCCCGAGGACCAGCGGCGGGAGTTCCGCGCCCAGCTCAAGGAAATGGCAGCCGAGGGCTCGGTGGTCAAACTGCGGGGCGGACGCTACGGCCTGCCGGATGAGATGAACCTGATCCCCGGGGTCCTGTCCGGCCATCCGGACGGCTATGGCTTTGTCGTGACCGAAGACGATTCGGAGGATATCTACATCAGCCGGCACAAGCTGAACGGCGCCATGCACAACGATCACGTTCTAGTAAGCATCGAATCGCGCGTGCACCGCTTTGGGAGGCCGGAGGGGCGGATCGTTCGCATTCTGGAACGCCGCACCACCACCCTGGTCGGTTTGTTCGAAGCCTTGAACCGAGACGGCTGGGTGATCCCCTCCGAGCACAAATATTTTCAGGATGTATTCGTTCCCGGCAAGGAAAAGAAAGGCGCGAAACCGGGGCAGTTGGTCTCGGTGGAAATTACCACGTATCCGACGCGGCATAATCCTCCAGTAGGACGTGTGGTCAAGATACTGGGCGACGCCAACGACCCGGAAGTGGAACTGCGCTCCATCATCCACAAGTTCGGGGTGCGCCAGGAATTTTCACCCAAGGTCCAAAATCAGGTGCAGAAAATCACCGGACTCATCAGCGACCGTGAAAGAAAAGAGAGGCGCGACCTCACTGATGAAATGATTTTTACCATCGACGGCGAACGCGCCAAGGATTTTGACGACGCTGTCTCACTGGATACCACCGAGGACGGTTACGTGCTGGGAGTCCATATCGCCGACGTCAGTCATTACGTAACAGAAAACAGTCCACTCGATAAGGAAGCCCTGGAACGTGCCACCAGCATCTATTATGCCGATGGGGTCATCCCCATGCTGCCGTTCGAATTGTCCAACGAGATGTGCAGCCTCAAACCGCAAGAGGAACGCCTGACCCTGAGTGCGTCGATCACCTTCGACAAACAGGGAAACGTATTGGACTACGAAATTTTCAACTCCATAATCAAGAGCCAATTCCGGTTCACCTACAACCAGGTGGCGGAAATGCTCAAAGCGGGATCAACGGAAAAACAATACGAAGCGGCCCTGCCGGTCTTACAGAACATGCTCGAACTCAGCCAGATGCTTCGCAAACGCCGGTTCCAGGAGGGAAGCGTCGACTTCAACATCCCGGAGCCGGAAATTCTGATGGACGAAAAAGGCCATGTTCAAAATATCATTAAAGCGGAGCATAACGTGGCGCATGAGTTGATCGAGGAATTCATGCTGGCCGCCAACCGGGTGGTGGCCGAGCATCTGGATAAAAAAAACCTGCCGGGAATTCACCGTATCCACGAAGCTCCGGACCAGGACAAACTGCACCGGTTCCAGGAATTCATCAAAGACATCGGCTTCCGGCTTCCTTCTCTGCGCAACGTGAAGTCGGAACATCTCCAAAACCTGCTGACGCGGGTACGGGACCATGCTGAGGAGCGAACCATCAACCTCCTGCTGTTGCGTTCTTTAAAAAAAGCGGTGTACTCGGAGAAGGATCCGGGGCATTTCTGCCTCGGGTTTGAACATTACACCCATTTCACCTCGCCCATCCGCCGCTACCCGGATCTGGCGACGCACCGGATGGTCAAAGCTTTTCTGGGGAAAAAGAAATCGTCCCAACAAGAGCGGAAAAAACTCCTGCCGCTGTCGCGGAGCCACGCCGAACAATCCACCACCATGGAGATCAAGGCAATGGAAGTGGAGCGGGAAGTCGCCAACCTCCGGCGGGCGCAGTTTATGGCCGACAAAGTGGGGAGAGAATATTCGGGGCATATTGTATCGGTCACTGGTTTTGGTCTGTTCGTGGAATTGGATGATGTCTTTGTTGAGGGATTGGTTCACATTTCCAGCCTGGGGGACGATTACTATGTGCACTACGAGCACGAGCATATGCTGAAAGGCCAGCACAAACATAAAACCTACCGCATCGGCGACGCCCTCAAGGTGCGCGTCACCCGCGTCGACATCTCCAAAAAACAGATCGACCTTTCCCCCGTATTTCAAAAGCGTTAGACCGCTTCACCCCTGTTTCTTTCAGATTTTTATCCACCATACGCATAAATTGAGTTACACTCCCCCTCACTTTCCGCAATCGGATATCCTCCTTCAACGGACTGGAAAAGGATGACGCCTCTGCTTCCTTATTTTCTGGTTTATCTGTCGGGAATTCTCACCGCCCTGCCGGCGTCGCAGAATTTTCTGTTCCCTTATTTCCTGTCACTCGCGACGGCCACCTCCGGCGCATTTTTATTTACCCGGTCACGGCCCAGCCACCCACTCGCGTCCATCGTTCTAATTCTACTGTTTCCCCTGGGATTCACTGCACCCGGCTGGCAGGACCGGCTGAGGCCGGATCATCACATTTTGAATCATGTCCAGGAGGGCGAACGCGCATGGGTCGAAGGCTGGATTGAAGACACCCCAACGGTATATCCCGATAAGGTTCAATATCGTCTCCGTCTGGAACAAATCTCCTACCAAAAATCCAATCCGGTACGCGTTACCGGCATCGCCCGTATCACCCTGTACCAGAAGGCAAACCCGTTCCATAAGGGCGACCGGTTACGCTTCAATCGCATCAAGCTGAAACGCCCGCGCAATTTCAAGAATCCGGGGCGATTCGATTATGTGCACTACACCCATTCACTGGGGATTGATGTTCTGGGTGGCGTGTCGAAACCAAAATATATCGAACGCCTGGGAACGGTGCCACTGGGAATCTTCACCACCCTGCGCGGCGCGATCAGAGAACGTATGCTGAGTTTTTTCGACCGCTCCCTGCCGGAAGACTCGGCGGCTCTGCTCAAGGCCATGTTGCTTGGAGAGAAGCATTATCTGAGCGAAGACCTGAGGCAGGCCTATATTGATACCGGCCTCGCACATCTCATGGCGGTGTCCGGCCTGCATATCGGTTTTATGGCAGGAGCCTGCTATTTCCTCCTGTACCCGCTGGTATTTTGGGTGCTCTGGAAATTTCGTTCCCAGAGGGCTCTGCTGGGACATGGCCGAAAGATCACCGCCTTGTTGTGTGTCTTTCCGGTCCTGTTCTACATGTTCCTGGTAGGGGCCAAGATTTCCGCCCTGCGCGCAGGGATGATGATTCTCGTTTATCTTTTTGCGGTACTGATCAACCGGGAAAAGCATTTATTAAATGCTCTGCTGGTCGCCGCGTTTTTGATTTTGCTGTGGAATCCGGAAGCGGTGGTGGGTCCCGGTTTTCTGCTTTCGTTCGGCGCCCTGCTGACCATTGTTCTCACCATCCAGTTCATGGAAAAACCTTCCGGGGACGCATTGGATCAATTGGGCGAAATGCCATGGTACCGACGAATCTCAAGAGCCCGCTTGCCCGAAGCCTCATGGGGAGCGCGTCTCTATGATGTGTTTCAATCCACACTCTTCATCACCCTGGCCGCTTTAATGGGAACTCTGCCCATCCTGATTTATTTTTTCAATCACATCAGCATCGGCGGCATTTTCCTGAACCTGCTGTTGGTGCCGCTGACGGCTATTTTGATTCCTCTGGGCTTACTAACTTCACTGCTCGCGTTACTGTATGAACCGTTGGCGGCTTTACTGATGCCCTTGACCGCAGGACTGCTCCAAATTTACGTCGGCCTGCCCCGGTTGGCGGCCCCCCTCCCCTTCATGTCCTTTTATGTCCCCACTCCGCCGGCCCTCTGGCCGATTCTTTACTATTCGCTATTGATCGCGATTCCTTTATGGCTGAGATCCCGAAAATCAAAGAGTAAACCGTTGCCGGAAAGCCACCATCGTTGGACCAGGACCTATCCCTGGGGATTAGCGCTGGCATCGGTAACGTTGATCATCAGCTTTATCTGGCCTCGTTTTCCTTTTTTTAAAAACGGGGAACTGTCCGTCTATCTTCTGGACGTCGGGCAGGGTGAATCCATTTATATCGAGTTCCCCAATGGTGAAACGCTGTTGCTGGACGGCGGCGGGTATTTCCGCAACAGCCTGGACGTCGGCAAACTCGTCGTCGCCCCTTTCCTCTGGAGCCGGGGGCTGTGGGGACTCAGTTACATCGGCGCCACCCATTCCGATCATGACCATATCTCCGGCCTGGAATCGCTGGCGGGCCTGGTATCCATAGGTCATTATCTTGACCGTCGCCCTACCGTGCCGGACCGCCGCATCAACAAATTAAAATCAATCCTGATGGACCGGAATGCCGTGCCGTTGCCTCTGGAGCCTGGAAAACCCTGGCAAGTGGGAGACGTCCGCCTGACCCTGCTCCACCCCACCCCGGAATTCATAGCCGCTTCGCCCTCGCAGGAAAGAATCGGTAACGATTTATCAATGGTCTGGAAGATCGAGTACGGCGCATTCAGCATGCTGTTGACGGGTGATATCACAGAAAAGGCAGAGCGATACCTGGTCGAGCACGCAGCGCCCCTGAAGGCGGAAATCCTGAAAGCGCCCCACCACGGAAGCCGCACGTCCAGTCATCCGGAATTTCTGCGGGCGGTGGGCGCGCGCGACGTGATCGTTTCCAGCGGACGGTTTAATGTCTTTCATCACCCGCACCCCAGTATTGTGGAACGCTACCGCCAACAGGGAGCCACCCTTTGGCGGACCGACCTGCAAGGCGCCATACGCATCACCACCAACGGCACCGATACCCGCATCACCCACCATAAGGATATGTAAATCAAATCACTAGAGTCACCTGAAGGAAATCGGGCACCCTTTATTAGTTATAATTTACACCAACTGTTGTTCTTTGATGAAATCCCTGCTATCCTTTGATATACGCTCACTACCGCCATTTTCGTGGAGACCTGTTTGTCTAAAACCGCCAAAACTTATTTGATTTACGCCGGCCTTGGCCTGATTCCGGTATTGCTGGGCTTTATTCTACCAGCCAAAATTGATGGAGAAACCCTCCACATCTTTACTAATCTATTCCCCTATCCCCTGTATATGGGATTTGCCCTGGTGGGTTACCTGTGCTTTAAGCTGAACCAGATCCGAATTCTTTTCTCCGTCTTGCTACTCCTGGGAATAAGCTTCCTTCTGTTCAATCCCCTTACCCTGGAACCCATGGCCATCACGGTTGAACGCCTGTACGCGGTGGTTGCCATTTCGTTTCCTCTTACATTGGCGGTCATGTTCAGCATTCGCGAAACCCGCCCCATGGATATCCCGAATTTCAGCCGATTGCTCTCGTCCATGGTTCCTTTTATCGTGCTGGGATACCTGGCGGCTCGGGATGTACCGTTATTTCGCAAAATTGTTGGGATAAAAATTTTGGCGATAGAGAATATTTTCATACCCCAATTAACCCTGGTCTCTCTTGCGATTTTCGGAATTGTGATCGTTTTACAAAAGGATCGAATCGTTAAGCCCTTTGTTCGCGTTCTCGGAATCACCCTGATTCCTCTGTTATCAGCAGTCTGGGGCGGACTGAAAATGCATTCCGAACTGATGGGAAAATACCCGCGCCTGAATGCTCTGGTAGACAATTACGGGGGTCTGGATCCAGCAATCTTTAAGGAAAAAGCACCAAAAGGTTTTGGGTTTCTTCACGATTGGGTGGAATCCTCCTATCCTTCTCTTCCCATAGTCGCGGCCTTTACCATTATCTGCGCTATCCTGCTCCATGCTATTTTCAGAGCTTACTGGCAGAGGGTGTATATCGATGAGCTGACCGATATCTCCAACCGCCGGGCTTTGGATGAACAACTGGCACATATGTCCGGGGAATACGCCATTGCCATGATGGATATCGATCATTTCAAGGCGTTCAACGATACCTACGGTCATGACGAGGGAGACAACGTGCTGAAACTGGTAGGCGGGCTGTTGAACGAAGAATTGGGAGACAAGGTGTACCGGTACGGCGGTGAGGAATTCTGCGCCGTATTCAGCGGCGTCAATGGGGAAGACGCCTATATGTTTGTGAATAAAGTGCGCCGGAAACTGGAGGAACGGGATTTTTACATACGCAAACCCAATTCCAAACGAGAGCAAACTTCGGCCTCCGACCGGAAAAAGAAAAAAAACAATGGCAAAAAAGTTCAGGTCACCATCAGCATCGGCCTGGCCAGTCCGGACAAACAAGCTAAAACTCCGGAGGAGGTAATCAAGCTGGCCGACCAGGCCCTGTATAAGGCCAAGAAAAAAGGCCGAAATTGCGTGGTGGTCTGGGCCATGGAAAACAAAAAAACCTCGACCACCGTTTAATTGCCGATTTCTCGGACCAGCAGTTTTCCCATTGAGAAGCCCCTGAAAATCTGATATAACCTTACTTTCCAATTAATATCCAACCTTTGAGGATGTTTCATGGCTACACTGGAGCAGTTGAAAACCCATATTTCCAATACCAAGAGCAAACTGGACGGAGCCCAAAAAAAAGCGGGCGATGCCAAGTACGATCCGGATGTCCGCAAAATCCAGAAAAAATACAAACGATTGACCCGCAAAGTGGGAAAGATCGTTTATATGGAAAAGAAAAAAGAAGAAAAAGCGAAAAAGAAAAAAGGCGGCGGAGCGTAGTCTCACCGCCTGTTTTTTCCTTCCCGGTCCCCATCATGTCTTCCAACTCCTTTGACATTGAAAAGATTGCCCGCCTGGCTCGCTTAAAGCTCACGGCAGAGGAACAGACTCGACTGGGTCAGCAGTTCACCGGGATTCTCGAACACATCGATCAATTGAATCAGCTGGACACGGAAAGCGTGGAGCCGACATCCCACGTTCTGCCTCTCCAAAACGTTTTCCGCGAGGACGAAGCGAAACAAATCTTTTCAGACGGGAAATTTCTCCTCCTGGCGCCGCGACAGGACAAGGACCACTACGAAGTTCCGCAGATCATCTGATATGCATCAGCCCACGATCACCCAGGCCCATCATCACCTCTTGGAAAAAAAATATTCCGCAGTGGAACTGCTGGACGCCGTTTACAAACGCATCGATGCGGTAGACGGACAGGTGCAGGCTTACGTCCACCTGACGCGCGATATCGCACGTCAACAGGCGGAGGAAGCGGACCGGAAATTGGCCGCCGGCGAAGACGCGCCTCTGCTGGGCGTTCCCATAGCCATCAAAGATCTGATCTGCATGAAAGATACGCGCACCACCTGTGCCTCGCATATCCTGGAAAACTTTGTATCTCCTTATGACGCCACCGTCGTCAAGCGGCTGAAGGAAGCCGGGGCGGTGCTCATCGGAAAAACCAACATGGACGAATTCGCCATGGGCTCGTCCAACGAAAACTCATACTTCCACCCCACTAAAAATCCGTGGAACCTGAACCACGTACCCGGAGGCTCCAGCGGAGGTTCGGGCGCGGCGGTGGCGGCCAACGAATGCATGGGCGCTCTGGGAAGCGATACCGGAGGTTCGATCCGGCAACCGGCCGCCTTCTGTGGAGTCACAGGACTTAAACCCACTTACGGGCGGGTGTCGCGCTTCGGACTGGTGGCGTTCGCGTCGTCGTTCGACCAGATCGGCCCGATGACCAAAACAGCGGAAGACGCGGCGGTGCTGATGAACGTGATCGGCGGACACGATCCGATGGACTCCACCTCCGCTGATATTGAACTACCGGATTTCACCGCTACCTTGTCGAACGACATTAAAGGACTGAGGATTGGAATTCCCAAGGAATATTTCGCGGAAGGTTTGAATGCGGACGTCGAGAAGGCGGTACAGGAAGCCATCCGGCATCTGGAGTCGATGGGCATGCAGACCGTCGAGGTATCCCTGCCGCATACTGAATACGCTGTGGCGACCTATTACATCCTCGCCTGCGCCGAGGCCAGCGCCAATCTGTCACGCTACGATGGGGTCAAGTACGGTTACCGTTCGAAACACTCGGATAATCTTTTGGACATGTACACCAACACGCGCGAGGAGGGATTCGGCGAGGAAGTGAAGCGGCGGATTCTGCTCGGCACGTTCGTGCTCAGTTCCGGTTATTACGACGCATATTATCTAAAAGGCCAGAAAGCACGGACGCTGATCAAACAGGATTTCGAGGAAGCGTTCAAGAAGTGCGATGTGATGGCGGGACCCATCGCGCCGGCCACGGCCTTCAAGCTGGGCGAAAAACTGGACGATCCTCTACAGATGTATCTGTCCGACATCTTCACCATCTCCGCCAACCTGGCAGGGATTCCAGCGATGTCGATCCCCTGCGGTCAGTCCAGCGACAACCTGCCTATCGGCCTGCAGTTGATGGGCAAGCATTTCGATGAAGCAACGCTCCTCAATGTCGCCCACCAATACCAAACCACCACCGACCACCACCTGAAGCATCCTGAGCTTTAACTCATTTCCCCCGCATAGAACCAAAAACGTCTTTGAGAAGTTCGGTCACGCGGGCGGCGGGATCGCGCCGGATTTTTTTCTCTTCCTCGGCAACCATAACGAACAAACCGTCCAGCCCCTTTTCCGTCACGTAAGCGTCGAGGTCGACAGGCACCGGCGAGGCGATGGGCAGTCGCTTGAGTGGCTCGACCATCTGCTTGTACAGGCGCGTCACGCCCACTTTATTCATGCTGTCGGTGATGATGGGGCGAAACAATCCGGCGATAGCGATTGAAGTTTTTGCCCGGAGATAATCCGTGGCGGCGGTATCGGGTCCGTTCAAAATCCGGCGGGCATCGTCGAACGTCATCTGGGTAATAGCGTCGATAAAAATAGCCTTCGCTTTTGGCGCGGCCTGCTCGGCGGCGGTGTTCATGCTGTGTTCGAAATCGTCGACCACCTTGCCGAATCCGAATTTTCTCAACAAGTCGCCGGTCTGCTGGATTTCCTGGGGGAGAAGGATTTTGATCGCCTGGTTTTTGAAGTAACCACCGACCCGGGAAACATCCACCACCGCATTACCGGTACCGATAGAGAGTGCTTCCTTCAGTCCGGCAATGATCTTGCCCAGCGAGTTGGTTTGGGGCATGGATGACTGCACGTTTTTTGCAAACTGATCCAACTCGGCACACCCCGCCATCATAAACATCACAATAAATAATCCCATAGTTTTTCGGACCAATGGCATACACCCTCTCCTTCAGACTCTAATTTATTGATCTATTTAGTGTAACGGCAATTATCGCCTCAGGCAACGGATTGCGCCCGGTAGTCTTCTCTGCCCGTTAATCGTCGAGAAGGAGGCGGGGGATCAACTCTTCGACAAACAGATCGAGGTAATGCGGCGAGGCGGCGGACAGGTGAGGCTGGATGAGTACGTTGTCCATCTCCCACAACTCAGAAGTTTCCGGGAGGGGTTCGGTCTCGAACACATCAAGATAAGCACCGGCGATCTGCTTTTCCCGCAGAGCGTGGACGAGGTCCGTTTCCCGGTAGGCATTGCCGCGGCCAACGTTGTACACGATGCAATGGCGCGGCAATTGACCAAAGTTCTCCTGCGTGAACATTTCAGAGGTCTCCGCCCCGCCCGGTAAAACAAAGATCAGATGGTCGGTCTCCGGTAATATTTCCATAAGGCGGTCGGCCACCACCACGCGGTCATTGGCATCAAAATAATCCGGCGGCGGAGTAGTGGGGACGGTGCGCTTCACGCCCGTCAGTTGGCACCCGAAGGGCTTGAGAATGCGCCCGATGGTTTGTCCAATGCGCCCGAATCCGAGGATCGTCACTTTCTTTTGATAGAGAGAGGTAATCCTTTGGGAAATCTTGATTCGGGCCCACTTCTTTTTTTTCTGGAGATCGTGAGAGGCCTGAAAGGCTTTGCAAAAGTACAGCATGGCCCCCAGCACGCTCTCCGCCATCATCAGGCCATGAAAACCGCCGAACAGTACCGGCAGGCGGGAACCGGGATCAACGTCGATCCAGTCCTTTCCGGCGGCGGGAGTGGCGACCCATTTAAGCCGTGGCGCAGATTTTTCCCACTCACGCTTGAAAAACCAGACGATAACCCCCTCGGCCTCTGGCAGGCGCGCCAGAAATTCCTTTGAATTATGGCAGACTACCACCGAAACCTCCGGTAAGTGTCTACAAAATTGCTCCTTATGGCGATCCTGAAAGTTCCAGGCCTCTACATGGGGGTGAGTTAGATAGACCAGAATTACCATTTGTATTGAAAACTCCTCATTTAGGGGTAGTACAGCTTTCCATACACTCATTTACGAAAAACCATACAATTTTGAGACAACGCACCTAACCTCCAATTTTTAAAGCATTCTAAATCAATGACTTAATAATTCAACAGATTTTGGCATGACTCTTGAAGTAAAAGCAGTGAAGATTGATAACTCTAACCCGAGGAAGCCCATGATACGCTCAGATTTAGCTAACAAATTGGCCGCCAAGATGAACATTTCCAAGCAGGAAGCGGATCGGACCCTGCTGGCATTCATCAACGGCATCATGACCAATCTGGAAAAAGACGGCCGCGTCGTTATTCAGGGATTTGGTTCATTTCGCCTGAAAGAATATGAAGCCCGAATTGGCAAAAAACCGGTAACCGGTGAGCCTATCCAGATACCGGCCCGCAAAAAGCCTGTATTTCACGCCAGCAAGGAACTGAACGCACTCATCAACCGCGAGCGCACGGAACGTCCGGTTTATGTGGAAACGGTTCAGACCCCCGTTTTCGCGGCGTAAGGAAAGAAATTGTAGCCACATCCCCCGGCGGGATATATGTTATAATTTCCAGGTCGGAAAGATTTTCGAACCGAGGGAGGGAGGTTTGGGTGTCACCCAGCCTTTCCCTCAGTCCGGAAAACCCACATCAGGAGGCCGGAAATGAGTGACTCCAATACCTGCAGCAAGTGCGGCGCGAACAGCGTTCTCAAGGGGGAAATCGGTCTGCGCACCAGCAGGGATCTGGAATTGATCATGGTCGTCCGCAAAGATCATGGTATCGAAAAAAAGGTTCCCCTCCAGCCTCGAGTCTGCGCTCAATGCGGATTTGTTGATCTCTTCGTTGAAAATCCCGAAAACCTGAAAATCACATCCACCGACAAACCGGTTGATCCCGGGTTCAAGCAACGCCCCCTTCTCGAATACGATTTTTAATTCCAACGTGGGAACCGCCAAATCCCTTACAAAGTTATTCCGAATTACCTTGTCTTCAATACCTGATTAAGTAAGAATAAATAGAGCGTCTTCTACACCCCAATTGAAATGCTCACGCTCTCAGATAAAGGTCCCCGATGAGCTCCATCTCCAAAGGCCAGGTTCACTTTTTTCTTTTAAAGATGCATTCCCTGACCGGCCTGATCCCCATCGGCCTGTTCCTGACGTTCCACCTCCTCATAAATTCCCTCAGAACCGTCGGCGTGCTTCCCTACCAGTGGAGCATTGACCTGATTAACAACCTCCCTTTTCTCATCTGGATTGAAGTCTTATTCATCTATATCCCGCTCCTGTTTCATTCATTCATGGGATTTTATATTACCAAGGTCGCGAAAACGAACGCCCTCCGCTACCGCTATCCGCGCAACTGGATGTACGTGTTGCAGCGGCTTACGGGTGCGATAGTGTTCGTATTTCTGGTCTACCACCTGGGTACAACAGTGGCACCGAAACTATGGTTTGGCCATCACCTGTTCGAGGCCGCTCCTTTTCTGATCGACGTTATGAATCAGGAGTTCGCCACCTGGACAGGAAGAATTATTTACCTGATCGGCATCCTGAGCGCCACTTTTCATTTTGCCAACGGCTTGTGGGGATTCTGCATGTCGTGGGGAATCATCATCGGGCCCAGGGCTCAACGCAACGCCAGCATTGTATTTATTCTTTTTGGCGGAGCGCTGACAGTTCTCGGACTCGCTACGGTGCTGGAATTTTCCCTGCATCCAGTTGACGTCGAACCCTCTTTCAAGGGAGCCCCCTGATGCGGAAACGGAAACCTCAATATATTGTCATCGGCGGAGGTCTGGCGGGTTTGGCCGCCACGATGAAGCTGTGCGAGGACAAAGCAAAGGTCACTCTCGTTTCCTATCAGCCGGTGAAGCGATCCCACTCCGTGTGCGCTCAGGGTGGGATCAACGCCGCCATTGATACCAAGGGCGAAGGCGATTCGCCAGAATCACATTTTTACGACACCGTTAAGGGCGGCGATTTTCTGGCGCATCAGCCTCTGGTACGTGACATGTGCTATCAGGCCCCGGCCATCATTCACCTGATGGATCGCTTGGGGGTCGCCTTCAACCGCACGCCGGAGGGACATCTCGAATTCCGCCGATTCGGCGGGACGCTTTACTCCCGCACCGCGTTTGCGGGATCCACTACCGGACAACAACTGTTGTACGCACTCGACGAACAGGTCCGAAGATACGAAAGTGAAGGACAGGTTAAAAAACTGGAATGGCACGAGTACTTGTCCGCCGTACTGGATTCTGAAGGCATCTGTCGCGGGGCGGTTCTGCACGACCTCCGAAGCGGGGAGATTTTCACCGTCAAAGGCGATGCCGTTGTGTTAGCCACTGGTGGCCCCGCGCAAGTTTACGGAAAGACTACCGGTTCCACCGTGTGCAACGGAGCCGCCACCACTTCCGCTTACTTGCAAGGCGCTAAATACGCCAACGGCGAATTCATTCAGGTCCACCCCACTGCCATCCCCGGTCAGGATAAATTACGGCTCATGAGCGAATCGGCTAGAGGAGAAGGCGGGCGCATCTGGGTTTCCAGAAAACAGAACGACAACCGCGACCCTCTCAATATACCGGAAGAAGAGCGCTATTATTTTCTGGAGGAAAATCATCCGCGCTTTGGAAATCTGGTGCCGCGCGATGTCGCCAGCCGGGAAATCCACGATATCGTATACAACCAAAAGCTAGGCATTGGCGGCCAACCCATGGTGTATCTAGATTTAACTCATCATTCGGAGGGTTTTCTGGAACACCGATTGGGAGGCATACTCGACATCTACACCAAATTTACCGGCGACGATCCTAAAAAGGTCCCGATGAAAATATTCCCGGCAGTCCATTATTCCATGGGCGGCATCTGGACCGATTACGAAGACGATGGTAACGGACTGATCGACCACAAATCTCCGCGCAACCAGATGACTTCCATTCCGGGATTGTACGCCGCGGGAGAATGCGATTATCAATTTCATGGCGCCAACCGCCTGGGAGCCAATTCACTCCTGAGCTGCATCTATACTGGACTGATGATGGGACCGGGATTGATTCAGTACAGCAGAAACCTGACTTCTCATGTTGAAGAAGTCTCGTCTACGGTGTTCGATCAGGCGCGGGATCAATGGCGGGGACGCATGCAGGCCTTTAAGCAAATGAACGGCCGGGAAAATCCCTACATTCTCCACCAGGAGCTGGGAGAGATCATGCTGGCCAATGTGTTGATCGTCCGGGAAAACTCCAGACTGGCCAAAGCGCTGACACAAATCGACGACCTGGAAATCCGCTTCAAGGATTTACAGTGCCCGGACACCACCCACTGGTCCAACCCGGCACCCAGCATGATCCAGCAGTTGCATTGCCAGATTCAGCTTGCCAAAATCATCACCAAAGGCGCCCTGATCCGCAATGAATTTCGTGGAGCCCATTACAAGCCGGAATTTGATTTAAATCAGCCGGAAGATTTCGATCCGCATGAATACGTTGAATATAACGAAAAAAGACAATATGGCGAAATCCGGGAGGACGAATTTCCACCAGGACACACCTCCTACATGAAGCGATACGAGGAATGCAACGAGAAGTGGCTTAAAACCACAATTGCCGAATACCAAAACAACCAGCCGGAAATCAGCTTTGAAGAAGTCAACACTTCACTGGTTCAACCCCGGCCCAGAAAATACGACTGAAGGTGAGCCATGCCCGACGATAAAACCATACATTTGAAAATCAAGCGTCAGGATCAGCCGGACGGCAAATCCTATTGGGAGGAATTTGAACTGCCTCGCAAACCCCGCGCCAATGTCATCTCCTGTCTTATGGATATTCAAATGCACCCGATCACGCGCGAGGGGAAAGAAGTGACCCCCGTGGTGTGGGAATGCAATTGCCTGGAAGAAGTTTGCGGGGCCTGCACGATGGTCATCAACGGAAAAGTGCGTCAGGCCTGTACCGCACTGGTGGACGCCCTGCCCCAGCCTATTGTTTTGGAACCCATGTCCAAATTCCCCCTCGTCCGCGATCTGCATGTAGATCGAAGCCGCATGTTCGAAAACCTGAAAAAGGTGAAGGCCTGGATACATATCGACGGCACTTACGATATCGGTGAAGGTCCGGTGATTCCCGAGAAGCAGAGAGCCAAGGCCTATTTGCTCTCCGAGTGCATGACCTGCGGATGTTGCCTGGAAGCCTGCCCCCAATTCGCCAAAGATAATGATTTCATGGGTGCCTCCACCTTCAGTCAGGTCCGGCTGTTCAACATGCACCCCACCGGTGCCATGGAGCAGGAAGAGCGTTTGGATGCAATCATGGGCGAAGGCGGTATCGCCGATTGTGGCAACGCCCAGGTGTGCGTCGAAGTGTGTCCGAAAAAAATCCCATTGACCGAATCCATTGCGGAAATAGGCCGGGAGACCACGTTGCAGTTATTGAAAAACCTGTTTTTAAAGTAATCGAACTCTCTCCGGCCCCTGATTTCTATTTAATTCATCCGCCCGGTCTGATATTATTAAATATTATGATTTAAATGATTTTCACCGTTTTATCACGGTTGATCCCTATATTATTTTCAAGGAAAACCCATGAAAGTATCACTCGCCAGCGCGCTGGGAACCTGTTTCGGAGTCAAAGATGCCATCAACCTTGCCCTGGAACCACAGTTCAAGGGGGAACTCACCATTGTCGGCCAACTGGTTCATAATCCACAAGTCAATGAATCGTTAAAAAAGAACGGTGTCTCTGTAGTAAATGGCGCCGATGCTCTCGATGAAATCAAGACCAAAAAAGTCATGATCACCGCCCACGGCGCCGCCGATAAAATGAAAAAGAAGCTCACTGATGCGGGTTTGATTGTGTATGACGCCAGTTGCCCCCTGGTGATGCGGGTTCATAAAACCATCAAATCCATGGTGGAAAAAAACTATTTTCCCGTGGTAATCGGGCAGGAGGCTCATGTCGAGGTCAAAGGTATCGTCGGCGATCTTGATGATTACGTTGTGGTGGGAAGCGAAGAAGATTTTTGCAAACTGGAAGCCACCGGCAAACGAAAATTTGGCATTGTAAGCCAGACCACCCAACAGGTGGAAAAAGTGGAGCAGCTTGTTAAAAAAATCAGGGAAATGGATTGGGTAGAAGACGTCGCTTTCGTTAACACCATTTGTCAACCGACACGCGACCGGCAAATCGCCGTGAGGGATCTGGCGGACCAGGTGGACCTGATGATCGTGATCGGTGGTTACAATTCTTCAAATACCAAAAAACTGGTTCAGGTGTGTGACGAGAAAAATGTGGAAGCCCATCACATCGAGGCCTCTACGCAGTTGGACAAACAATGGTTCGTTAACAAAAAGCATGTTGGCATCACCGCGGGAACCAGCACCCCTGAATATATTATCAACGACGTGCATTCGGCCATCCTCGCAATCGCAGAAGAAATGGATATGCTGGATTCTCAACCGGTCCACTAAACAGCAGGAACCGATTGTTCGGCGCGATCGGAAATAGTTGTCAAACCCCACGAAGGTTCCAAAATCAAACTTTAACACATTACCTTCATGACTGTAGCGGAGCGCACACTACTCGTTCCCCTTCAGTTATGTTTGTTTAAAGGATGGACAGCACTGTGGAAATGAAGGACTGGGAATATTGTCAAAAAACGTTACCGAGAGTCAGCCGCACTTTCGCGCTCAATATCTCCGTCCTCAAGGGAGAGTTGCATAAAAGCATCCTGACCGCCTATCTGTTCTGCCGTATTATCGACACCATTGAAGACGCCGCCCGTCTCGATCCCAAAATAAAAATAAAACTTCTGCGCGAATTTTCCATCCTGATCCAGGACGCGGATTATCGAAAAGGCGCCCTCTCAGACTGGATAAAAGAGTGCGAAACCGTCGACGGCAGTCCCAACGACCTGGAACTGCTGTCGCAAACACAGCGGGCTTTCAACGTATTCGACACCCTGCCCCGCAATCACCAGGCACAGATCATTCCCTCGGTGTCTGAAATGGCGCGCGGCATGGCCTACTTCCAGAAAAAATTCGATGCCAGCGCCCTCACCCTGCTGGAAAACGAAGAGGAGCTGGAGGAGTACTGTTACTTCGTGGCGGGAGCCGTCGGGGAAATGCTTTGCAACCTGTTTATCGAGGAACTCCCTCAACTCAGCAACCAGGCCCGGCAAACCATGCGCGATACTGCCGTCTCCTTTGGCCTCGGCCTGCAGATGACCAATATCTCCAAGGATATCATTGCCGATCGGGGACGGGGCTGGTCCTATGTGCCGCGTTCCTACATCGAATCCAAAGGCCTGACTGTGGAAGAATTCAGTTCAGGCGCTTCGGAGGAAAAAAACCTTCAAATCCTGGAACACCTGCTCAATAAAACCATGGGACACCTGCAGGATGCCTTGAAGTTCACGATGGCGATTCCCCGGAAAGCCCCCCGCATCCGGCTGTTCTGTATCTGGCCGTTATGGATGGCAGTGGAAACTGTAGCCACTCTCCATAACAACCGTGAACTTTTGAAATCGGAGGATCCAGTCAAAATATCGCGCAAAACCGTCCGGCAAATTCTACGCCGGACCCAGTTCCTATGCTATTCGGACACTCTGCTCAAACTTTCGTTCCGAAACATTCAACAACGGGCGGAATTGCTTCACCCTCCAAAGTTCGACCTTAGTAGCCTGAAATCCCGCCTGTCGGCCTTGTCCCTGGACGACCAGGCGGCCCTGAGGACCTGAATCACATGACTGAAGACAAACCCCGGTTTACCGACAATGGCAACGGCACCATCACCGACAACCTGACCGAACTGATGTGGGCCAAAGAGGATTCCTGGCAAATGGAAGCCCGATGGGTTTCCTGGGATGAAGCCCGCGAATACACGAGGAGTATGGCCTACCAGAAACTGGCCGGGTACAACGACTGGCGGCTTCCGGAATTGGAAGAATTATTGACCCTGGTGGATCCCGACCATTCTATCCAGGACAAATACGGTAAAGACTTGAAAATGAACCCGGTCTTCTCCCACGGCCCGCTGGCCACGGCATGGACCTCGGATGGCATAGGGCAGGACGGGTATATCGTTAATTTCATCACGGGCGAGTCCGATACCCTCTATAAAAGCAAAAGCGGCCGGATGGCTGTCCGGACGGTCCGGGGCACCCCGATGAGTGAACGCCCTTCCCAACGCTGACCTTTCTCTGGTAAAATCCTTTTTTCATTCTTGGCATCTAAATTTGAGTTGATAACCGCTTTTGAGGGAACTCCTGTGAATAAAAACAGTCTTTATACTCTGGCCGGTTCCATCTGGGGGCTGGTGGGATTACTCATGATCATTCGGGGAGCAGACATGTATCAGGACGCCCTGAATACACAGAACGCTACCCAAACCGCTCTGATGATTTCTATCGCGATCAGCGCCATCATAGGCGTGGCCAAGGGCCGCTTCGTGCTCTCCAAAACCGCGCGCCGCAACAAATCGCGCATTGACAGCATCGAGGAGCCACTGAAGGTCCATCATGTGTACGCCAAATCATTTTATTTTCTGATTGCCGGAATGATCGCTCTGGGTATCTCCCTGCGAACGTTCAACGAATACCTGGGTGGCTACGTCGTTGTCGGCGCCATCTATTGCGGCATCGGCCTGGCCCTTATGATTTCCAGCCTGGTCTATTGGAAAAGAGAGCCCCAGCCCACTGCCAGGGAAAACTCCTGAGCCATCCACTTCGGTCCTTATGAAAAATTTCTTTTTGACGCTCCATATGGTTTCGATGTGCCTCGTCGTGGGCACATTGTTTTTGCAGTCACTGACCGTCGTGTTCCGCCTGCGGCTGAAATCGGCGGAGGAACGCGAAGGCCTACGCAAAACCCAGAACCGCATCCATAAATTCATATACTATCCGATCCTGTTCGTGACGGTCGCTTCCGGTCTGTACCTGGCCATAAAAACCGGGGTATTCGACGAGAGCAAATGGATTTATCCGAAACTCGGACTTCTGCTGGTGCTGGCGGCCCTGGGATTTCAGAATGGCCGGCAGATCAAACAGGACCATTTACCCAAAAAGTACGCTATGATGGTGCATATCGCCATATTCATCATCGCCGGCGGCATGATCTATCTCGCCACCGTCAAACCGTTTTAGAAACATGGACATACTCCTCACCATCATCGCCAGCGTCATCATGCTCGTGGGATTCCTCGTCGTCTGCCGCACCAGCGCCGAAGAGGAGGATGAAGAGGAAGATGAGGAAGCGCCCGCCCCTCCCGCCACCCACGACAAAAAATCATCTCATTAGCGACAATGTCCGGCCCACATCGTGAGTTCGAGCGCCTGACCCAACAAGCGGCGCAATGCACCACCTGTCCGAACATGGTTGACCAGAGCGCCGTGCTGGGACCAGGCAATGGTTCAATCGATTCCAAAATCCTGTTCGTGGCCGAAGCGCCGGGGCGTTTCGGTGGAGCGCGCACCGGCATCCCGTTTTCCGGCGACAAGTCGGGGGACAATTTTGAAGCGTTGATCGCCCATGTGGGATTGACGCGGCAGGATATCTTCGTCACCAACGCGGTGTTGTGCAATCCCCTCGCCAACGGGAACAACCGGCGCCCGACAACGAAAGAGATCGACAATTGTTCCACCTACCTGGAATCGGTACTTAAACTGATGAATCCAAAAGTCGTGGTCACACTGGGCGGTGTCGGGTTGGACGCTATCAACCGCCTGCTGGGTACCCGCTACACGTTATCCGAAGTAATAGGCAAACCGCAAAAAACGAAAAATTTTACACTCCTGCCCCTGTACCACCCCAGCCCGCGCGTCACTAACTGGAAACGACCGTTAAGCGTTCAAAAACGCGATTTTAAAAAGATTTTTAAAATAGCGTCACCCTGACCTTGTCGAAGGGGGGCACCATGCCATGCTTCGACAGGTTCAGCAAGACAACCCGGCTCCAATTACCTCGTTCCCGCCTTGACCCGGCCCTCGCTCGGTCTTATATAATTAAAGACATAAGGGAAGAATCACCCCAACCCCTCTTTAAAAATAGGGGCATACTGGGTCCGGCCCCTGGCCGGAGGAGTAATCATGTTTGAGCATAATATGAATCATAAAGACATATTCGACGAAGGTTATAAAAGCCTGCAAAAGGGCATCCTGTTGTTCGGCGGATCGCTGGTCATGCTGGCCATTTTGATTTTCCTGTTCCCGGCATTGATCGGGTTCATTTTCGCCGCGTTCATCCTGCTGGCCGGAACCGCAATCCTGGCGGTCGGCTGGAAGGTTTGGCGATTTAAAAAACACCTCGGCAGTTCCGAGGAGTGGTCGAAACCGGTCACCGCCTCGTTCCGGACTGAGGGCCCGCATTACACCAAACGGCGCATCATCGTAGTGATGAAATAAGATGGCGATGACAACTTTTCATTCTCGGGTTCCCAGCCTCGGTGAAATTGGCTCCCCCGCCAGGGGGCAACGTATTTTCGTGGTGATAAAATAATGCGAAGCCTTTCATTAGAGAGCCTAGACAAACCATGGAGCGTCATCACTTTCGGGTGCTGGCAGATTGCGCCCAGCGGCGGTTGGGGGGATTATTGCACTCCACAGGATGCCGACACCTCGGTGAAAGCCGCGCTTGATGGCGGTATCACCGCCTTCGATACGGCGGAAGGTTATGGCGACGGCGAATCGGAACGCCGCCTGGGAAAAGCCCTCGGCTCCAAAAAAAATGACGTCCTGATCATTTCAAAAATATGGCCGGACGCGGACCTGACCCTCGCCAGCTATCAGGAACGGTTGGAGGGTACCCTCCGCGCCCTGGCCCGGGATTTTGTCGACGTCTACCTCGTCCACTGGCCCGGCGGTTTTTTCAACACTCCAGACAAATCCAAAAAACTGGTGGACATCATGACTGCCCTGCGTGACAGCGGTAAGGCCAAAACTGTCGGCCTGTCCAATTTTGAAACTGACGATTTAGCTCGGTTCGGCGACCATTTGTCCGAGTTCGTGGTCAACCAGGTTGCCTACAACCTGCTGGAACGCGAATATGAAAGCCAGGGTCTGGAACTGTGCCAGAATGCGGGCGTCGGTACCATGGTCTATTCCCCTTCCGCGCGCGGGCTCCTGGGCGGACGCCTGAAGGCCGATTCCCCAACACGCCAACAATACGAGGTGTACCAGGAACCGCTGTTCAGCCACTCCAGGGAAGTCCTCAAAACGGTTGAAACCATCGCGGAGGAAGCGAATACCCAACCCATCAACGTCGCTTTGGCCTGGGTATTGTCTCGCCCGAATGTTGTGACGGCTGTTGTCGGATCGAAAAAACCCGAACAGATCAAACAGTTCTGCCGGGCGGGCGACCTCGAACTCAGCACGGAGCAGTTGTCCCGGCTGACCGCCGCCAGCGACGCCTTTCACACCCACAAATCCTGACCGGTTCTTCCTCTCCATTTTCTTTCTTCTGACATTGGGAGTATGATGAGGCCATGACGAACGAATGGCAGGACATCCCGGAAGATGACGGCATCACCCTCGGGCCGGAAGAGGCGCTGGCGAGGGAAATCGCCAGATCCAAGGCCCTCAAGGTGGAGCGACTGCGCCTGAAGGATCAGGTCGAGAAGTTGACCGCCCAAAACCGGGCTTTGGTCGAGGAAAATGAGGCATTAAAGCGAAAACACCGAGACTCCTCCGAAAACCGGGAACCATCGGATGATCGCACACCGCATTCGGCCTCTCTAAGGCGGGAAAACAGCTGTTTGCCAGGTAGATGGGCGTTTATCCTCCTGGTATTCAATCTGGCGGCTATCGGGATATTACTGCTTTTCCTGCTTCAAAAATCCGGTTCATGACCGACAGAGCGGAAATATTTCAAATTAATTGAATCCCGACTATAATAATCCCATCTTATCCAGTAATTGCTGGAGGGGTTTCAAACCAGATGTTTATCCCGTTTTTTTCAGGTTTTTAATATACCAATATCAATTTGGAACTTTAGGAGGGCATTTATGTGGGTAGCTGAGTTTTTTCATGTGCTGATCGGAATTCTCTGGATCGGCCTGTTGTATTTTTTCAATCTGGTGCAGGTGCAGTCCATGCCCAAGATGACCGAGGCGGGCGCCGCCAAACCGTACACACAAATTATTCTGCCGAAAGCGCTTTTCTTTTTCCGGCACGCAGCCCTGTGGACCGTCATCACGGGAATTATTTATTATGTCGTAGGACGCGGCAAGGTACAGGGAATCCCCAGCCCTGAGATCATGATCGGAATGCTGTTGGGAATCATCATGGCATTCAACGTTTGGGTTCTCATCTGGCCCAACCAGAAAAAAATTATTGCAGGAGAACTGGAAGGCGACGCATTGGCGAAAGCCAAACGGACCGCATTTCTCGCCAGCCGCACCAATGCCTGGCTCTCGCTACCCATGCTGGCGTGCATGGTTGCGGCCAATCACGGCGGTTTCGGGTTCTAACCCGATAATTATCACTTAGATAAACAGATTGTTCGACCGGAGACGGTTCAGGATAAAATCAAATCCTGACCGTCTCCTTATTTTTTTTTGGCTGTTGAGCCTGTAAAAGCAGACGCTTCCCTGCACATGGGCTCCCACTTCCCGCAAATCCCTCTTCCATGAAAGCATTTCCTTATATAAGATGTAGTTTATGAGCAACGCTTCAAAAGACTCCGAATATACCCCCTGGAAAAAACCGCCCCAAAATCGGTGGAAAAAACTCTTGAAGGTGCTGTTTTTTGGTCTGGCTCTGTTGATGGCCGGTGCCGGCGCTGTTGCATGGTTTCTGGACATGGACACCCTGCGGGAATCCCTGGCTAAAACCTTGTCCGAAAATACCGGCACGCAGGTGGAGATCCAATTCCTCGATCTGGGCTACTCGAATGGCCTCGGTTTGGAAGCAGGAGGGCTGACAGTACGCACCGGCGAGGCGGGACGTCAACTGCTGTGGGCCGAAAGCCTGTTCCTTGAGGTTAAAGTCCTTCCCCTGTTAAAGGGAGAGGTGGTGGTTGAGAATGCCGCCATTGTCAAACCGAGAATTAAAATATACCGGGAAGCTTCCGGATCGCCAAAAACTGAATTCAAAAAAACGTCGCTGTCTTCTCATAATAAAAGAACGGTGGGTGATTTTACGATGGCCCAGGTGATCAGACCCGAACCGCAAACCCAGGAGAAACCCGCGGTACCGCCAAGCAATCCCCCTGCTTTAATAGAGCGCCAGCTCCTGAATGATTTTCGCAACCGTCTGAAGCGGTTTCATATCACCGCTGAAAATATTCATGTAGAACAGGGAACTCTTCAGATCATCCATGGTGAACAGCAGGATGCCAGCGAGAGCAAGCCGCTGGGGTATTCTTTCGATTTAAAAATCCGGCGGTCGGGTTCTGATACCATTGATTTGATTCTGGAAGATCTCCATCTGGACCTGGGTCCGTTGTTTTTGCTGGGGAGGGTGGAAGCGGATGATGTGCTCTCGGACAACTCGCGCCTGGAAGTCCAGATTCGCACCAAACCGTTCTCTTTTCCCGAATTGATCCGGGCCTTTCAACCCCCGCAGGAGGTAACTAGCGGCACCGCTAACAAACAACCGATTCCCGTTCAAATTGAACAACTGACCCTGCTGGCCTCCTGTCCTTTAAATTCCCTGGCCGATGGTGCCGCACTGTCCCGCGACTTAAAAGCGGAAACCCGTTTTGTGACCCGCGATGCTCAAATTCCTATCGGGGAGCATGAACTGCTGGTTTCCCAAATCAAAGGAAAAGCCCGATGGGACGAAAGTTTTATCCTGTATGAAATCCAGGGAGAAACGCTCAATGGGAAAGCCCGCATAGAAGGACAACAGCCCTTCACTCTGATCGCTACCGGAGA
>Ga0224501_10000196_pt1 | contig 56510 bp, 54 predicted proteins | sample SF_Oct11_sed_USG_4_FD_169105 | JGI IMG/M metagenome (GOLD analysis project Ga0224501, IMG submission 169105) | Sediment microbial communities from San Francisco Bay, California, United States - SF_Oct11_sed_USGS_8_1 | ecosystem: Environmental > Aquatic > Marine > Sediment | place: USA...
CCCCCCGGTGCTTCCCCCCCCCCCCCAAGGTCAGCGGCCGGCTGTTTTTTTTGGCTTTGCTGTGGCTGATGAGGTCTACGGCTCGAACGGCTGTAGCGCCTCGTAGGCCTTGATCAAGTCGTCCAGGGGCCTGGGCGGCAACGCTTCTGCGAAGTACGCGTAGCGCGTCCAGAGCGGTTCCACCTTGCTGCAGAAGGCGGTGCGCCTGCGGCGCGTCGCGATGACGGGCCCCAGGAAAATGACTTCGTCGTGGCCGTCATCCTCGACAAGATGCGGGTCGAAACGGGTGAGCGTTTCGAGGTTCAGCAGTCCGCGTTCTGAGAACGCCCAACGCTCCGACTGTGCAACGAGACCGAGGCATGGGTCGATGCAATCGTAGAGGTCAGCCCCCGCGAAGCGATACATCGCCGACAGCTTGCCGGTGCGCAAGATGATCGCATCCCGCCATTCATCGCGATCCATGTCGTGAAATTCCTGTTCATCGCACTCGATGCCGACCAGGGTCGAATCCCGCTGAAGCACGAAGTCGATGTGGAAGGTGCCGGCGCGCGTCGACACTTCGAACTGGGGATGGATGACTACGGAGTCGCTGACATGCTTGGCGAGCGCGTAGGCGAACATGTCCTCAATGGGACCGTCATACGGTGGGTTGTGCCCCGGTTCGCCCATGCCTCGCCCTGCATGCTATCTCACACCCGTGGAGGGAAATAGCTGCAGTCACGCACGGCATTGCGCAGGGGCAAGATGCGGAGTCGGCCTGCCATGTCTTGCGGTTGTTCTTGCTCCGCGGGGCGTCGCCGGCGCTGTGCTTGTTGGGCTCGGCGAACTCGGCCGCGAGGGCCTTTGCGGTGCAGGGTTGCGCGGCGATGGACCGGCGCATTGCGCCATCTTCGGCCTACTCCGGGTCGTTTGCGAGTGCTTGGCGCACGAGCTTGACGCTGCAGCCGAGCCTGCGGGCGATTTCCTGTGGACTTAGATCGGCGTCGCGCGCGTGAAGGTAACGCGCCAGCTCCCCGGGGCTGAGGCGGGCCTCCGTGCGCCCGGTGAGCACGAGCCAGACGTTCTGGCTGCTGCTGCCGACACGGCTGGCGATTTCCCTGAGGCTCAACGTCGGCTCGCGAGCGACGAGCTTTTGGATACGCCGAGTGAGCGGAGTTGGCGTGCGAGCGTGCTTCGCGCGCTGGCGCCTGATGGTGTTCGGGCGGCCTCCCAGCACCGTCCGCACCAGGCTGCTCGAGCAGCCAAGGCGCTCGGCGATGATCGAATTGCCCAGGGTTGGTTCGCGTTCGGCCAGGGCCTTGATCTGATACGAGAGTGTGAGGTGCGGCCGAGCACCGAGCACGCGGGAAACGAGCCCCTGATCGCAGTTCAGGCGCCGTGCGATTTCCACGTTGCGTAGATGTGGCTCGCGCTCCGCCAGGCGCCGGATTTGCTCGCTCACGCTCATGCGGACGCGACCTTGCACCACGCCCGCAGAAAACGAAAGACGAGCCGAGCGGGCCGTAACTGTGGCGTCGCGGGGCGGTGGCAATGACGGAATAGGGCTACAGCTGCGCCCTCGCCTCCCGGCGCGTCTCGAAGGAATGCTTGGAAGTTCACGAGCGCCCCGAAGTCGAGGTGCGAGAGCCGGGGCCGGAGGAGTAGCGGAACCGAGCCCGTGGTGGCGCGAATATTCCCATGGTGATGACTTGACGCCGCCGAGCGACGACTTAAGTTACTGTACGGAGTGACGTCGGTCAGCGTGCGTGGTGGTGCGCGCTCATTGGGGCATGCGATGGATTACGTGCGCACGGGCGACCCGTACAAGGTTCTAGAGGTTAGGCGGGGTGCCAGCGCCGAGCAGATCAAGAATAGCTACAGGCGCCTCGTTAGCCAGCTGCATCCGGACGTCAATCGTGGGCCCGGCGCGGAGGATCGTCTGAAGAAGGTGAATGCCGCGTACTTCGCCCTTGAGGCCCCGGAGAGGCGCCGAGCCGTTGATGCGCGGATCTTTCCTCGACGGAAGCCTATGCGACAAGGTCCGCAATACCGGCCTCTGAAGGACCGCCCGCCCGCTCAGAGGCCGTTCGAGGGTCCGGTGGTGGCGGAGCCCGCGGATTTGATCATGGGTCCTGTCGCGCGCTACGCATACGAGACAACCCGGGGGCAAGGGCTGCTTGCTAACCTCCTGTGGACCCTCGGTGGGGCGTGGGTAGATCTGAAAATCGACCAGGCTACGCGGCGCTAGCTTTGCGTGGCACCCGGGTAGTAGTGTCCTGACGCCTACGGCTTGGACAGCATCATCGCCGAACCGTCTTCGAGACTTGGCTTGTTGCCGGCATTCACCCAATAGATGGTGTCCTCCGTCGGCATTTGCGCCGGATCTCGCGATTGGAGTTGGACATGGACTCTTCAGCGGAATTTGACGCCTTGGACCTTGCTCTCAAGGTTGAGAATCGCGGTGGTCGTCTGTTGGAGTTGTGCGCGTGAAGCTGTCGGCTGAGGCTTTGGAGCTTCTCACGGTGCTCATGCCGGGCTTCCTGGCGAGCCTGGTCTTCTCGCACGCGACCGTCCGTAAGCGAGAGCTCTCCTATGTGGATAAAATCGTCGAGGCATTGCTCTGGACGGCGGCGGTGGCGGTGATGGCTCCGGCAGTCGGAGCGGCGGCTAGTATTGGTGATGGGTCGGGGTTGGGTCCCGGGGCGTTGGTGAAACTGATCGTGCTCGTGCTCGTGCTGCCGACCGCCTTGGCGGCGTTTGTGAACCACGATCTCTATCTGCGATTTCTCAACAGGTTCGGGCTCTCTAGACAGCGGTCCTCGCGCCCTGTGTGGGGCGATGCGTTTCAGTTGCGCGCGTGGGTTGCGCTTGAATTTGCTGATGGGCGGCGTCTTGTCGGATGGCCGACCTACTATCCACAGGCGTACGACGACGGCTGGCTCTATCTCACGCAGGCCGCTTGGGTTGTGGACGTCGATGGTCAGGATAAGACGACTGATGTTGAGGGACATGGTCTACTGGTGCGGCTTGACGACGAGATTCGACGCATTACGTTCTTCGACTGAGGCAGAGATGGCAGGACGACCGAAGCCCGCACCACGACCGACTCCTCCGAAGCCAGTCTATGACGGGGTACGCAAGGGCGGGTTTAACCCGCCTCCAACGGCACCACGCCCGCCAGCGCCGGCGGCGCCACCGCCTCCCCCAAAGAAGTGACCCCGAAGTTATGCTTTGGCTGACGCAGTGGGTTACGACGTCGTGAGACGGGGCGGTAAGCCTTCAGCGTGAAGTCGGCGTCCGGAGCATGCTGAGGAGTGTGCTCCAAGAGAGTTTTCGTGGCCGTCGTCTCGGAACTCGCTACGGGGTGGCGGTGACATCGGCCTGGGCAGTGTCTTTGAGTCGGCGCCAGCTCGCACCTGCGCATCCAGGCATTCGGTACCAAAGGGGTACCATAGTGGTACCATAGTGGTACCGCTGTGGTTCCGGGTCTTGGCTTCGAATGCGGCGAGCTGGAGCTGGCCAATGGGCTCCCGTGCCGACCGCCCTACCCTTCTCCTATCGACCGCGTGATCGCCTTGCGGTTCGGCTTTGCGACGCCACGTTCAGCCGATGCGCCTTTGCGATGCTGTCGCGCACGCTGCGAGATATGCCCGCATCCCGCGCGATTTCTGGCCAGCAGGACACCGCCTCGGTGACCTCCTCAAGGATGGTTGCGGCGCGACCGCGCTTTAGGAGAGCGGCCTTGGCGCCCTGCTCCATGTCCTGCAGCGTGAAGTGGTCGCGCTTTTGGTTGACGCTCATCTGGTGGCTCGAGGTCCACTGTCCCTCGGGCTTGTAGCTGTATGTTATGTCGTAGGCGGGGGCGAGGGACCACTTGCCGCTCTTGTCCATCAAGAACGAGATGTTCTTGACGTGATCGTCCTGGTTGCGCGCGACGATGTTGAAGACCATGCGGCGGAACAGCTGCTCGCGCTCGGCGCCCGACAGACTGAGCTGCTGCGCCGCGCGGAAGGCCTGCTCGTAGCTGTTGACCCGGGCCATGTTGTAGTCGAGGTGTGCGAGGGCTCCGAGGCTCTGCATGTGGAGCTTGCGGTCGGCGTCGCGGTCGAAGCGCCGGGTCATGAAGTGACGCCGGCCGCCCTCCTCGAGCAGCCGGCACTCGCTCATGCGGACGCCAGCTTGGGTCGCCATGCGAAAGTAGGCGTACTCGATGACGCCGTAGCCGCCACCGTCGAGGGCGTCGAGGACGTCGCGGTCGCCGTTGCCAGAGACCCCGTCGAACTTCAGCAGCCAGTGCTCGAAGCCCGAGCCGGGCTCGACCTGGCCCGAGCGCACCTCACCGGTCTCGGGATTCCAGGCGATGACGGCTTTGGCGCGCGCTCCACCGGCCGAGGTGCCGACGCGCAGGATGTCGGCCAGGGCCTCGGTTCGGGAGCTGCTTGCGAAGGAGGTCTGCAGCTGCTCCCGGGTGGTCAGAATCTCGGATGCGAGCCGGACGAGTTCAGCAACCTCCACCTCGGCGCCGGGGCCTTGCCTTGGACCGATGGCGGGCTCGAACTCGAGCGCCCCCATCCCGCGCTGTCCCGTGTAGCAGAGGCGCTCGATGGGGTTGAGGGAGCCGGGCGCGCGGCCCTGGGAAGCGAGCCACGCGTCGATGACCGCGTTGCCGAAGCGGTCGGGCAGGCTATCGGCGAGCATGCCCGGAAGCCCCAGGAAGGTCTCTCGCGACAGCTGCGGGAAGCGATACACCCGGTCGCCGAGCGGCATCATCAGCGGCGACAGCTGGATCCCGCTTTGCCGGAAAGCCGGGTCGTACTCGAACGAGGAGACCTGCTCGCCCTCTTCGAGAGCGATGGCCCCTACCCTGCGGCCCCACAGGCGCACTTCGGCGACGGTCGTCATGATTCGTCACCCCACGTCCAGGGCTCGTCCTGCTCACCCCGAGCGGATTTGCGCACGCGCTTCTTTTCGCGCTTCTGCTCTCGAAGCAGAGCCATGGGACTCGGCCCTGGCTGAGGGTGCACCTCGATCCAGGCTTCCAGGAGTTCGAGGCTGCGGAGAATGCGTACGTAGTTGGTCAGCTGTGTGGAGTCCCCGTGCTCGAGGCGCTCGAGAGTGCGCTTGCCGACGCCCGCGTGCTCGGCGAGTTCGGCCTGGGTCATGCCCAGCTCGATGCGGCGGCGTGCGAGCCGCTGGCCCACCTCGGCGAGGGCTGATTCGTCCGATTGTAGAGAGCCCATGGATTCGTCAAAATAGACGAAATAGGCGAAGTTACAAGGCAGATTCGTCAATAACAACGAGCAGATGGGGGATGGTCAGGAGAAGAGATCGCAGCGGTGTGAGTGTTTGAGTATGGTACCGAAACGGTACTGTAATGGTACCGTAATAGTACCGCAGCGGTACCGATTTGCTGCGGCTTCCACAAGGGCGCTCAGCGTCTCGCATGGCTGTCGTCGTTGACGGGTATGTCCCTGGGGAAGTTGTCGGCTGGGCAGGTGGTGGTGTCTTGCTGCTCGAGTGGTACCGAAATGGCACCAATACGGTTCCGATACAGCACCGCTGTGGCACCGACGTGGCACCGCCGTGGCACCGCTGTGGCACCAAAACGGCACTGAAGCGGTACCGACTGCTCCGGGACTTCGGGGTCGAGCGCCCTTCCCTCTTGGCTACGGCAGCAAGCCGAACTCGTATCCGTTCAGGCGCACGTTGAAGCCCAGGATGGTTTGGCCTGCTGAGGCTGTGGTCGTTGCAGCGAACGGATGGCAGCGCCGGCAGCAAGCTCAGTGACAGGGCGCTTCACTCGATTGAACTTGCTCATGGCTCATCATCTCGGCGGCCATGGCGTGCATCTCGGCGGCGGCCATTGGGGCGGCGAACTCGGTCCGGTCGGGCAGGCCGTGTCTTGCTGCTCAGTATGGTACCGAAATAGCACCAAAATAGTACCGATACGGAACCGTGGTGGCACCACCATGGTTCCAAAATGGCACGGCAACGGTACCGGCTAGCCCGACTTTGGCCTCGAGCGCGGGGACGAGCAGCCGCTTGATGGTCTTCTGCGCCGAGCGCCCTTCCCCTTCGGCTACGTAGCGCAGGAAGCCGAACTCGTATCCGTTCAGGTGCACGTTGAAGCCCTTGGACGGCCCGGCGGCCGGGGGTCGAGGCCTCCCCACGGCTTGGCTGGCGGCTGGGGTTGCTGCAGCGAACACACGGTCGTGCCGGTGGCAAACTCGGCGAGGCCAGACTCTTGGGTTCGGTGGACGGGCGCTTCGCTCGGCTGAACATGCTTATGGCTCAGCAGTCCGGCGGCCATGGCATGCACCTCGGCGGCGGCCTTTGGGTCGGTGAGTTGGATCCGGCCGTGCAGCTGGTGACTTGCTGCTCAAATGGTACCGAAATGGCACTAAAACGGTATCAGTACAGCACCGCCATAGCACCACGGTGGTGCCATAGTGGTACCGCCGTGGCACCAAAGCGGTTCGGTAACGGTACCGGCTAGCCCTGGACCTTGGCTTCGAGTGCGGCGATCAGCACCCGCTTGATGGTCTTCTGTGCCGAGCGCCCGTCCCTCTCGGCCACGTAGCGCAGGAGGGCGAGTTCATATTCGTTCAGGCGCACGTTGAAGCCCTTGGATGGCTTGGCGGCCGGGTCGAGGCCTTCCCACGGCTTGGCCGGTGGCTGGGGTTCCTGCAGCGAACGCACGGCAGCGCCGGCAGCAAACTCGGCAAGGCCCTCGGGCTCAGTGGATGGGCGCTTCGCTCGATTGAACTTGCTCATGGCTCAGCACCTCGGCGGTTAGGGCATGTATTTCGGCGGCGGCTTTCGGGTCGGCGAGTTCGATCGCGCCCTTCCCTTCGCACATGGCGTCCCGGTACGCCTTGCGGTCGCGCACTACTGATGTGGCCACCGCCAGGTGCTGGAACTCGCCCAGCATCTCGGTGGCGTCGGCGGCTTCGGTGATCCGGGGGTTGGTCGGTGCCATGGTCAGGAACACGAAGGCTCGGAGCGCCGGATTGAAGCTCTTGGCCAGGCCGACCAGCTGGTCAACGTGCTCGGCAGTCCACAGGTCCGCCTGGCTTGCGCGGAGCGGCGAAAACATCGCGTCGGCGGCCACCATCGCCGTTCGTAGCTCCTCGGAATCGCGTCCGCCGGCGTCGATCACCACGTCCTGGTAGCGCTGTGCCAGGTCACGGATCGGCTGAAACAGGTTTCCGAAGCGCTGGACGCATTGCACAGCCGGTAGTTCGGGGCGTTCGCCCCGCTCCGACGCCCAATTGGCCGCGGTCCCTTGTCGGTCTGCATCGAGCAAGAGCACGTCGCGCCCGGCAGCCGCCAGGCACGTGGCCAGGTTCGTGGCGATGGTGGTCTTTCCACAGCCGCCTTTTTCCCCGCCTATCAGTACGATCATCGGCTTTGCCTCCGGTACCGCCACGGCACCGAAGTGGTGCTGTCGTGGCACCGAAGCGGTACCAGAACGGTACCGGGGGAGTCAAAAAATCCGGGTAGGACCCGGGGTAGGGGAGGGCTGCTGGGAGGGGAATGTGCGGTTCACGGTCCCGCGACCGGCGGACGATGCGCAGGGTCGTCGTAGGTGTCCTGGGCGAGGAGGAAGGCGTTAGCCACGCGAACGGTTCAGGAATGCTTCGAGGCAGGTCTCCACGACCTCGCCGCGCCGCACCTGCTCTCGGGCGTGGGTGACATCCCGTTTGAGGGCCTCGAGGCGGGCGGCGTGCTCTTCGTCCGCCTGTATCTTCAGGCGGAGGGCCTCGCGGATCACCTCGCTGGCGTTGTTGTACCGGCCCGTGCTCACAAGCTGCTGTACGTACTGCTCAAGCGTCTCGTCCAAATCTACGATCATGGCCTCCACCTCGGCTGCCAGTAGAAGCCCACTGGGCTCCTTGCGCACGTCCGCACAGGGTTCGACGGACCAGGCCGACCCGCTACCCCCACCAGGGATCTTCCGCCCACCCGACGTAGGCTCCGCGGTGGCCCTCATCCCAGCTCGCCAGGGCGGTGGCGTGCTCGAAGGGTAGGGCCCTGGGGCAGTCGGGGTCCTCGGCCAGCAGCTGTTGCCGGTCCTCGCCCTGCAGCGTCCAGGGCCCGGTGGAGTTCCACACGCTCAGCACGAATGCGGCGGCCTGCTCGCTGCCGAGGTCGTCCAGACGCTCGGCGGCCGCCCGCCAAAACGCCTCTGGGTCCCAGGGGCGGACCCCGGGGAAGCCGGCGGCCTCGTGCTCGGCGCGGATCGCGTGGAAGCTCAACGCCAACCGCGTCATCGCCTCGGCCACATCGCCCCCGCCGCTGCGAAACCCCCGCACCTCCCCAGCCTTCCGGGCCCCGCGCCGCCCGCGCTCGAAGGCCTCGGCCTGCTCGGCGCGCTCGGCCTGCAGCTGCGCCTCAAACTGCGCGCGGGTCATGTTGGGCTCGCCGTCGGGTGTGAGCGCGAAGTCGCCCACCAGGCGGGTTCCCTTCATTCTGCGGCGCCGGTCATCCTCGCTCATCGGCTCGTCCTGAGCATAGGCGCCCGGCGGACGGCACCGCCAGCCGCCCGCCCGCCGGCAGCCCCCTCCTGCCGCGGTCGCGGCCCGGCGCGCCCCTCGAGGACCTGGGCGGCCGGGGAGCCCCAGGGCGCTGGGGCCGGCGCAGGGTAGGGCGCTGGGCGCCCGCACACGCCCGCAGCGTCCGGGCCATCCAGGGTCGTCGCGAATGCCCCGCCAAGGGCCCTCAGGCGCCTCGCCGCCCCTCGATCACCCCATCCCCGGCCCCCGAGGCCTCGACACCCCAGCGCGCGGCGCTCAGGGCCGCCACCGGGGCGAGGGTAGGGCGCCCTCAGTACTCGTCGCGCAGGCTCTTGAGTTCCCGCTTCCAGTGCACGGCCGTCTCGGCGCTTGGGTAGGCGCCCAGCAGCGCTTCGAGCTCGGCCTGCACCTTCGGCGTCAGTTCGTTTTGGGTGCGGTAGCCCAGCAACATGATCGCGCGCTCGAGGCCTTCGCGTGTCTCGGGTAGCTGCGGTGGCAGCTCGATTTCTTCCTTCACCGCTGCCGCCGCTCGGCGCTTTTTTGCCATCGTAGATCGCTGTCTTTCGTGTCGGGTGAATTCGATCAGATCGCGTTCAAACGGCCCAATACCGCCCCAAACCGCGGTTTTCTAGCCGTTTACCGCCCGAATTGGGCGCCTCCTCTTGCGGCTCGCGGCCCCCTTGGGGCCTCATCTCTACGACATCCGGGGAGACATCCCGGAGCCCCCCAAAAAAAACCGCGGAATCCGGTGGCCTGGATTCCGCGGCTTAGAAGGGGGGGCGGAAGCTTCAGGTCCTGGAAACCCTCTGCTTCCTCGCGTCTTGAGTGAGCAAACCACCCGCAACGCATGGATGGGATACTAGACGAGCGCCCTGGCGATGGCCAGGGTTTCGGGCCGAGTTGCGCCTTCAGTGCGCCTTTTGAGCGCGCGTTCAAGGCGTTGCCGGGGCTGCGCCTGTATCCCGAACTCGTCGAAATCGGACGAAAAATCGCCATATTTCGGGCACTTGGGAGAGCCGGAGCCGGCGCCAAGGCCCTGAGCGCGATCTTGACCAAGAGCGATCGCAAGTGGCTCAAGAAACGTCTCGAAAAGCTCGGCTTGATGTTCGGCGACGGATCGCCCTGGTCCATCCCCAAGTCCATCTGGAACGTCGCCACCCTCTGCATGCATCCCACCGAGGGCTGGGACGCCATCCTCGAGTTCCTTCCCATGCTGCCGCCCGACTGGCGCGCCGCCGTCCAGGCCCTGGCAGGCGTGCGCCCCGACGGCTCGATGCGCGATTTCTCCTCGCTTCGTGCCCGCAGCATGCTGACCTGCGGCATCATCCTGTGGCTGCTGTCGCGCCCCGACCCCAGCGGCGGGCCGGGGTTCAATGGCGTCTGGGGCCGCGTCATCAAGGGCCTGCCCTATGGCGCCTTCGCCGAGCTGCTGGCCACCTACGAGCAGCTCGGCGACCGCCTGGCGCGCAGGGTGCCCCACGTCAACACCGTCTGGGGCACCCACCGCGTCGGCGGCCGCTACGACCGGGGCGAGGTCGGCTACCTTGCCGCCTTCCGGCAAGCGGGCCTGATCAAGACCAAGCAGCCGCCCTGGCACGTCGTCGAGCCCGGGCGCCGCGGCAAGATGCGCACGCTCGACGACGGCACGACCGAATGCTGGGCCTTCGTCGAAATCTCGCTGCGCATCCCCGCCACCGACTGCGGCGCTTCAAACGCCCAAAGCTGGGCCGAGCTGCCGATGTCGCCGCCCCAGCAGCCGCCGCCGCCTCCGCTGCTGCGACCGCCGCCCCCAGCCCCCTCGCTCCGGCCTGAAATGCCGCCTGTGCGGCCCTCGGAGCGGGTTGCAGGCGAGACCTGGGACGACCCCAACGCCTGCACGCTCGAGGACTTCCTGCGCGAGGCCGAGCAAAACGGCGAGGCGCTGCCCGAGTGGCTTTTCGACGTCGGCAAGGGCGCGCACAAGCGCCCCGGCGCGCGGCCTCGAGGGCCCGACTAGGACGCTCCGCATCGCGCCCTCGGCACGGGGCCCTGCTGTAAAGGGGTCACCGTTGCAGGGGTGCGTCCTGAGCGGCCCCCAGGGGCCTTTCGGAAGGGATTTGGGCCCTCGGTAGGGGCCTCGGGGCGGCGATCGCGGCTGGCTCGCGGGCGTTTGGCGCCCCTGAGCCCCCGAACGCCCCAGGCTGCTTCCGTTAATAGTCCACAGCGGCTGTGTGCTCCCCCTTCCCCTCCTTCGGAGGGGGGAGGGAAAGGAAGGAGGAGGGCTGAAGCCTCTTCCCTAGTCCGAGACCCCCTCCAACACCAATTTCTGCCAGGCTCCCAGAACCTCCAAAACCTTTTCCCCTCTCGGCGGCTTCGCCGCTCCCATCTCGACACCAGGGGTGGGGGGCCGACTTCCTCTTCCTTTCATGGCGGGGTGCTCCTCGCCATGCCTCACCGAGTCCTCCTCTTTCCCTACCTGGCTGAACCTCTCGATCCTCGAAACCTCCTGCCCCGGTCCGGCTTGAAAAGCCGGAGGCCTTTTTCACTCTCGGAACCTCAGACATCACCTGCCCCAAGCTCCCGACTTCCTGCTCGATGGGGCCCGTTTGCGGAGCAAACGGGCGGCGCCGACCGAAGACGAGGATGTTGGACAGGGGGCCCCCGACCCCGGTCGGCTGGGCCGACCCGGCGCTTCGGGCATCGCGATGCCCGAAGCGCGGCCCCAGTCTACGTCGAACCGGTCGCAGAGGCTTCTGCCGGCGGAAAACGCCGGCTCACCGCGCTAGTCCTCGCCGTAGATTTTCTTCAAGTCGGGCACCGGGTTGTGGATGAAACGACGCAGGCCTGGGAGCTGGCTCCTCGGATTCGCATCCGGATCGCCCTCGGGCAGCCACCGGGCGAACGTTCCAAGGTCGGCGCCCGCTTCGATGTACAGCTGCTTCTTGTCCTCATCCCACTGCGCGCCGAACTCTTGGGCGACGCCGCGTTCCACCAAGGGAACCTCGAGGTATCGACGCTGAGATGCCAAGCGGGACGGCTTCGGCGCGGGGGGCTTCTCCCCCGCCTCGGTGGCCTGTTCCCGCTCCGGGCTCTTCGGTTGAGGGAGGGCGCTCGCTTGCGGCGCCGGCGGGGCCGGCGACGGTGACGTCGGCGTTGCTTCCGCTCCCGGCGACCGCACCAGCTCGCGCGTCCAGCGCGCAAAGCTTGCGTACCCGATGTCGATTTCTCCCGACTCGCTCAGCGTCTGCCACACCGCGCGCATCGTGAAGCCCGCCTTCAGCGCTTGGCTGATTTCCGCTCGAAGACGCAGCACCTCGGCCCGTCCTCGGTGCGGTCGATGGCCCTCCGCACGCTGTTCAGCCAGGAATTTGGCGACCCGGTCCGAAAAATCCGCTGCCATCAAGAACCCCTTACACCGGCGAGCGATTTCCGATGCACCCGTTGGTCTGTTTCCGCTCTTTTTCGAGTCTTTCTGCTTATACGAATATCCATAACGTATACAAATCGAGAATCTCCTGGAAGTACAAAGAACCTCGCAGATTTTCCGAGAGGAAAGCGCTTTTTACCCTTCTGGAGTCTAAAAAATCCATTTGTAACGCCCCTTGTGAAGGAAATGGCTCTACATATAAGTTCGTGTTTACCGAATACGAATTGCAAGATGTGGAAAGTTGGCTAACCCTTCGGGCGCGCACTTTCCCTCTTGCCTCATTCGCCTGCGGCTCAACGGGCCCTGATTCGCCGCCTTCGGCCGCTCAACGAGGACTTCGGACCCCACCATGCCCCCCGCCGCCGACCCCTTGCCGCCGCCGTCTTCGTCCCCTTCGCCGTCATCTACCGTCCCGGCTCCGCCCTCAGCTCCGCCCCCAACCACCCCCCGCGAACCCCGCCGCTCGCTGCACCTGCGCGTCCCGGTCACGGCGGCCGAAGCCGAGGCGATCAAAGCCCAGGCCGACGCCACCGGCCTGTCGAAGGCCGCCTACCTGCGCCGGGTCGGCCTGGGCTACCAGCCGCCCTCAGCGCTCGACCACGAGCGGGTCGATCAAATGCTGCGCGTCAACGCCGACCTCGGCCGCATCGGCGGGCTGCTCAAGCTCTGGCTCACCGATGATGCCAAGCTGCAGCGCTTCGACGCCGCCCAGCTCGAGGTCGCCATCGGGGCGGTGCTCGGTCGCATCGACGAGGCCCAGCAGGAGATTCGGGGCGCGGTGCGCCAGGTGCTGCGGCGCAGGCATTCGGCCTAGCGCCTGAGTCGAGGGTCTCAGTCGGGGGAAGCCATCCGCGATGATCGCCAAGGAGATAGCGGGCCGCAAAGGCACCTCGAGCTTCGCCGGCCTGGTCGCGTACCTGACCGACGCCCAGGGCAAGGCCGAGCGGGTAGGGCGGGTGCAGGTCCACGGCTGCCACAGCGACCAGCTCGAGGATGCGTTGCTCGAGGTGCACAACGTCCAGGTCCGTAACCACCGCGTCCGCGACAGCAGCTACCACCTGGTCCTGTCGTGGCCTGCCGGCGAGGACCTGGGCGAGGGGCTGCTCGAAGAGATCGAACGCCGAACCGTTGAGGCGCTGGGCTTCGATGAGCACCAGCGCGTCAGCGTGATCCATCGCGACACCGACAACCTGCACCTGCACCTGGCCATCAACCGCATCCACCCCACGCGGGGCACCGCGCACTCGCCGAGCTTTTCCAAGCTCGTGCTCGACCGGCTGTGCGCGACGATGGAGGACAAGTACGGCCTGGTGCAGACCCACCACCAGGCCCGCGCGGAGGACCGCGCGCTGCAGGCCTCGGAGTCGTTGTCGGCGGCGCTCAGCGACGACTTCAGGCTTGGCCTCGGCCAGGCCGACAGCTGGCAGGCTTTGCACGCGCATTGTCGGCGGCACGGTCTGGAGCTGCGGCCTCGAGGCCGGGGGCTGGTGTTTGCCAGTGCCGATGGCGCGGTGGTGCGGGCGAGTTCGCTCGGGCGGGAGATGAGCCGGGGGCCGCTCGAGGGGCGTCTTGGGGTGTTCGAGGCGGCGGCGGGGGCGCAGCGTGGAGGGGCACCGGGAGGGGAGGGAAGGGCGGCGGCGCTGCCGAGGCCGCCGCAGATGGAGCCGGCCGCCGGCGTCGAGAGCCTTATCGGGTGGGTGCAGCGCAACTCGCTCGAGGCGTTGCGGGCGGCGGAGAGCTGGACCGCGTTTCATGCGGCCTGCCGGGCGCATGGCTTGGAGGCGAAGCTGCGCGGCAATGGTCTGGTGCTCGGCGACGGACGAGGGGTTTTCGTTAAAGCGAGTTCGGTGAGCCGCGAACTCAGCAAGCACGCGCTCGAGCGGCGTCTGGGCGCCTTTGTGTCGGGTGTGGTTGGTGTGGCTGACGGCGGCCAGGTCGAGCAGGCCGCCCAGGCCGAGGCCACCGCTTCCGCCGGGCGCTACGAGAAGAGGCCGCTGCTGGCCCGTCAGGACGAGGGCCTCTACCGGCTCTACCTCGCCGACCAGGCTGTCAGGACGGCGCGACGCCATCAGACGTTGCGGCGCGCCCGGGTCGAGCGAGCCCGCGGCTTCGCGCAGCTCCAGGCGGCGTCGAGACGCCGGTGGACCGCCGTGTCGGTTCTCGCCAAGGGCCCGGTGGCTCGCAAAATTTGGTCAGCCCATGCGCGTCTGGCCGATCGCCGAACTCGGCAGCGCGTGCTCGATCACCATCGGCGCGCCGTGCAGCAGGCGCACGCTCAGCACGGCCGGCAGGGGTGGCTGCCGTGGCTGCAGGGGAGGGCGGTCGCCGGCGACGGCCGCGCCGTGGAGTTGCTTCGGCGCCGGGCCGCTGCGCAGTCGCCCGGGGCGGATGTGCCGGGAGTCCTCGTGCCGGTGGACGGTTGGCAGGGGCCGTCGCCCGAGGCCTTCACTCGGGCGGGTACTGCGGTCTTTGCCTTTGCCGGCGGCAGCGTGCGCGACGATGGCCAGCGCCTGAGCCTGAGCCCCGGCACCGGTCACACCACCGCAGCGCTCGCGCAGCTACTGCAGCGGGCTGCCGAGCGCTACGCGGGGCGGCCCCTCGGCGTCGAGGGCGATGACCAATTTCAGAAACAGCTCGTCCGGGTCGCCGCGGCCCTGGGCGCTCCCATCACTTTCGCCAATCCAGCGCTCGAACAGCAACGACGGGCGCTGAGCCAGGAGGTTGCACGTGTCAGAACAGGACAACCCACCACCGGCCGCCGTGGCGGCGCCGAGCATGGAGGAACTCGAGCAGACGCTCGCGCTGCTCGAACAGCACGAGGCTCAGCAGCAAGTCGCGGAGGAGGCGGCGCCGAGCTTCACGCCACCGCACGAGAGTCCCACGCTCGCCGCTTTGGACCCCAAGCGCCAGCCGGACCCGCGGCCCGCCTGCGCCGAGTGTCCGAACTCACTCTGGTTTTCCACCGACCACAAGCTCCAGGCCTTCTGCCGCCTGATGCACTCCCTCACGTGGGACAGCGAAGACCCCAAGCCGATTCGAAGTTGCGACGGGATGATGAGCGGGCCGTGACGCCCACTCGGCCGAAGGGGCGGGGGAGGGGACGATAGTCCCAGTGCTCACCCGAGCAGCATGCGAACGAATAGACGCAGCCAAAACGAGCTACGGGCTGCCATTCGTCAGCAACCAGGGATGCTCGCCGTAAGGCTACGATGAACGCCGCCGATCGGGGTCTTAGGGATTCAATCGCGTTCGCGAGTACTTTAGGGCTCTTCGGGGAGAGCATGATTCTCGAGTTTTATGCAAATCCTCTGCAGCACAACGCCGCACGTGAATGGATACGATTCCATTGGCATCCGCAAATCTGTAGTGCAAACTACTAGTGCGGCGTTGCACGCATATACGCTGATGTGTGATCTGACGTGCGACTTGGGAGGGATGCGGTGTCAGGTTCATCGGGTGTCATTTTAGATTCTGAAGACGGCGAAGAGGAGACTCTGAAAGCCCATCCGGCTGCAGACATCTTTCCGCTGCTGGTAGGAGACCATTTTGAGCAGCTCAAGGAAGACATCGCCCGCAACGGCCAACGTTTGCCGATCCAGATTTGGGAAGGTCAGATTATCGACGGCCGTAACCGCGCACGTGCCTGCCGAGAACTTGGCATCAGGCCGCGCTATGAGCTGCTTCGCGAACTCCCGGAGGAATCTCCAGTTCAGTACGTATTGGCCCTCAATCTGCGCCGTCGTCACCTATCGCCTGGTCAACGAGCGCTCGTGGCGGCGCGTACGCGGCAGTACTTTGATGAAGGGGCACGGCTGAGGCGGGCGCGCAAGCGGGATCCGGAACGGTTTCCGGAAGTGGGCTGCGGAGACGCCCGCGACCAAGCCGGCGCAACTGTAGGCGTGTCGGGTCGCTCGGTCGACTACGCTACAAAGGTACTAAGCTACGGTGCGCCTGAGGTGATTGATGCCTGCGAGCAAGGACAAATTCCGATCGCCACGGCAGCAAGGCTAGTGCAGCTTCCGCACGATAAGCAGCGAGCAGCAATTGCTGGGGGTAGATCCGTAGTGACCACGGCGCTCAAGAGCTTGGCCCCGAGCACGAAGTTCCCCGCATCCGAAGAACTCACAAAGCTGATCGCAGCTGCGAATCGACTCGAGTTGGCGCTCACGCAAAAATACGGAGGGCTTATCCAGTTGCTGCAGTCGCCGGACTACGACCAGCGCCTGGCTCCAGCACACATCAGCCAGCTCTCCCAGCTGGGGAAGTCTTTGGCGTCGATCGCCAAGGCAGGGCAAAAAGTAGGCGCTGTCAGATCGACTGAGTAGGTCTGGCTGTGGTGTTGCAGTTTCCGTAACGCGTTTCGTTGCCTTGAGTGTCGTTGAGGTCGCGGACTTTTCGTGGCGCAGCCACTCCGTCAGATGCGGCCGGTGGTCGCGGAGGTCGAGCTGCTGGTAGCGGCATGCGGCGGCGTCGATGCTCTCTGGCAACGACCGCGCACAGCCGAGGCAGACCTCCGGAAACAGGTTCACGAAGGTGTCGACTTGCTCGGCCGGGAGCAACTCGCGGTGTGAGCCGCGGTGGCCCGTTTGGGCGCCGCGCTTGCGACGCTCCGCCTTGCGCTTGTTGCGCGCCGCGCGGTCCTCACGAGCACCCGAGCCCGGCCCGTCGCTCGACGGTGGCAGGTGCGAGTTCTGCGAGTTGCGGCCCAGCAGCTCGGTGAGGGCCTCGACCTGCTTGGCCAGGGCCTCGTTCTGCTTGGTCAGCGCGTCGATCTCGGCGTCACGCTCGGCCAGCGCGGCCTCGAGCGCGACGACACGCCTGCTGCTCGCCTCCGTGCCCGCCTCGTCGCCGCTCGCCACACCCAGCTTAGATCACGATCTGATCCATCCGTCCATCCGTCTCGGGCAAAAAAATGTTGGGGTGTGAACGGTTACTATCCAGAGTCGCAGCTCCTCGCGAGTCAGCGCGCCCTCCTTGAAGCCGTGCCAGTACTCGAACGCGAGCGAAGTCAGCTCGAGTAGCTCGCGCCCGATGGCACCGGCCGGTCCGTCGCGCTCGGAGAAGCCGACGTATTTGCGTAGCAAGTGCGCGTGGCAGACCTGCCGCACCCCTTGCTCAGGGCGTTGCGCTCGCTACGCGGAGAGGAGTTCTGCGCAGGCATCGACGAGTGAGGCAACACTGAAACCCTCCTCGCCTCGCTGCGTCTCCTGTTCCACCCAGTCCTGCATCGGAAACTCGTCCAGATCAAAGGCATCCTCGAGAGCAAGGGTCAGGTCGACCATCTGCAGAGAGGTCAATCCTAGGTCATCGACCAAAGACAATGCGGGATCGATTCTTCGGTTACCATTCTCGGCGCCTTCGAATTCCCGTAACACATCTCGGAGGGTGTTGAAGATAGCGTCATGATCCATCATCTGAGTTGCTCCCGGCTTGCTGCGAACATGAGTTCCGCGGTACGTGAAGGCCTACTTCGATTGTCGGATCCTGTCTCCTCACCGCCGCTGGTGACGACGCAGTCTCACCTCACCCCGGCGCCCCCTTGCACGGGCGAGCTCAACGCTACGTGCGCCAGTTTCCATCCACTTCTCCCGGCTCACCGCCAGCAGGTAGCTGTCCCACGCCTTGCCATCATGAATCTCATGGCCGCGAAGGACCGCTTCGATGTCGAAGATCGTGCCGGCGGCGTCTGCGAACTTGGCGTAGTTGTACTCGAGCGCTTCGGCATACAACTTCCGGAATGGGTATGCGTGGAACAGGAAGTCGATAAGCAAGGCCACTGCCTCCATTCCCAGCCCCGCAAGGTGGGTCCGCTGCGATGTAAACACGGCGACGCGCCCCGTCCCATGGCGCAGGTTTGCGCCGTAGCAACGTGCAAGGCCATCGATGGAAGCATTGACCGCGACATCACCCTCGAGGTCACGTCGCCGCACACCGTACTGACAGAACACGCCGTTCCAGAGCCGTCGCATCCAATCCTCGAACGAGCCTCCTTGATATGACGGCTCCCAGCTGCGCGCCACGTCAGGCTCAAGCGTGATCTCATAGAGTCTTCGATAGTGCATCGGCAGAACTGGGACGAGTCGGGCACTTGTGCCAACCAGGCGCCTGCTAGCGCACTCGCCTAGAACCGCCGGTGGCCTCGTGTCTTCTGCAAAGTCCATTCGTGCTCCAAACTGTGGTGAAGGGCATCGAGATTCAAGGCCGACGAGGATACGACCTTCGGTCGCAGATACTACGTGTGCATCGACGAGGGAAGGGGCGCGGACCTCTCCGATCTAGAGTGCCCCCCTCATAGGCGTTAAGCGACGTGCGACTCACGAAATCGCCAGACTCCGAAGACTTGCGAATCCAAATTTGAGACTGAAGGCAACTTCTGATGTCGTGCGGAGGTATGAACGGAAGTTGTGTTTGGGACTGAGTTAAAGAGCGGGCGTATCCTTCGTTTGCCAGAACGAAAAAAACCGCCGTGAGGCGGGAAAGGATACGCCCGCTCTTTAACTCAGTCCCAAACACAACTCTTGACCATATCTCGTCGTGCGCTTGGTGAGTCGAGAAAAATCGTCGATTTCGGTCACTCAACGCCTATGGGGGGATTGACTAGTTCCGATGCGGGTGCCTAGAGTCGGGCCTCTGTTGAACGGGAGGAGGACTTGTGCGGCGTACAACAGTAGGCGCGATACTGGTCGTTGGGCTTGCTAGCTGGGGGGTTGCCGCAACCGTTCCAGACATAGGCCGTCCAGGAGCCCAAGAAGCAGGCGTCGACAGCGCAGCACCGCCCTCGATAGCAAGCGTCTCGATTCCTAGTGTTGGTCCGAAAAGAGCGGAGCACGACAAGGAAGCCGCAGCGCACCACGCCGATCACGTACACGCCCGCCTTCACGCCCAAGGTGAGCCACTGCTGCAACACCACACCAAGGAAGGCGCTCCCGCCGGCGATTCGACGCTGTGGGGCGAGGAACACAAGCGCAGCAATACGGCGCAGGCCATCGCTTCGCAGTGGGAGAGCGAGAGCACCGCTCCAAAATGGACCACTCAAGTGCACGGTGCGCTAGACAAGGTGCTTCAAGAAGCCGAGCTCCCCGAGGAAATGCTGCACAGCGTCGACTGTCGAACGACGCTCTGTCGCCTAGAGCTGCGCTGGACGAATCTTGCGGACGCGGCCAGGTTCTCGAGGGTTGCCCGAGTGCCTGGGGTCGACAATGTCGTTGAGTATACGGGTGACGGCGCAACCGTTTTCTTTGGCCGGCCGGGCGTGGAGCTAGATTGAGTGGACTCACTTTCTGCGGCCACCGACAGCTGGAGCCGGATGTTGCGCACATGGAAATATGAGCAATGCCATACACGGACCGATGCCAGCGCTCTAAGTGCTCGCTGGCATCGGGACGTGCAGCAAGGCCAGACAGTTAGCAACCACAGAGAGGATGCCAATGTATAGATATCGTTTAGGACTCGGGATCTTGTTTGCAGTCGCATTGGCTGCCGGATGCGGCAGCTCGGTCGAACCTCAGGTGTCTCCCAGCGAACCCTCAGGTCACGCCTACAACCCAGAGGGCTCGGCCCCCACCTTTGGGGCCATGGTGAGTCAGTGGATGCACGCCAGGTACGTCGCACCCGCCAGTATCACCGAGGCGGTCAACAACGCGGAGATAGGGACCGTGGCAAGTGGTGTTGTCGCGGGGCTCGAGATGGGGCGCCGCGAAGCACTCACCGGCCCCAACGGCGAAGCTACCACGAACTACATTCAGTACTACGATGTCGTGATTCGTCCCGACAGGATCATCAAGGGAAACGGCTCGGCGAACGTCGAGATTCATGTGGAGTTCGTTTGGCCGCGCAACCTACCAACGGACGAACTGTCCGAAGCAGTTCCGCGTGGTGCGCGGGCGATCGTGCTCGGAGGTCGTCCAGATGGAGCCGAACCCACGGATCACACGCTGCTGCAGGTTCCCCCGTATGGTTTGGTGTTCGAGACCTCGCGCGGACAAACCGCATTACCGTTCGAGAATGACGCGGGGCTCGAGGACGTCGTAAAGGGCCTCCAAAGTCAGATGCCGTTTGCAGATGTTCTGGCCGCTGTCGCAGGCAACTAGGAGTTCGGAAGATACCGCATCAATCGGGAGCAGTGCGAGCAGCCTCGCTTCTAGTGCTAGGTGCTCGACCACACAAGCCTCACCAAGTAACTGGTCACGAAACGGAGGATAGAAACAATGATTCGTAAAGGAACGGTCCGAGCGCTGCTCGGGGGCTCGATCGCTGCAACTCTGATATCGAAGTCGCAGGTGTCCGCCGACAACTGGGGTGGACAGCTAAGCTGGTGGCGGTGGCCGCAGGACGGAAATCTTTCATACTGCCAAGGGTCCGGACTCAGTAACGACGAGATGGAATTTGTGCACACGCACATGGACTACCTCACGGCCGCCACCGATATGTCCGACTCATGGTGGGGAGCATGTAGTTTAGACTACACCGATGTCTGGGTGCGGGACAGGAATCTCACTGTGCTCGGGCAGGCCTTCTGCAACAAGGCGGTGAACTCGGACATCTGTGACAGCTACATCGTCGACATCGACTACGCTGCCCACGTGGGCTGGCCCGCTGGGCTGGAGCAGACCGTTTGTCACGAGATAGGGCATTCGGTAGGGTTTTGGCATGACACGTCTCACAGCGACAACAGCTGCATGGAGAGTCCCCAGCAAGCTGACGGGCAGCACAATATCTATTCTCAGCATCACAAGGACCACATCAACGCTCGGTGGTAACCACCCTCCCACTGTGCTCAACATCACAAGCACCACATCGGCGCTCGGTGGTAACCACCCTCTCACTGTGAGAGGGTGGTTGCCACCGCAGTACGATAGCAATCGCCAAAGCCCAAGCCTGACATCTCAAGCATGACAGCAGCGAATCCCGGCTCACGCGCAGACCATGATCACGCCGACCCATTTCTTGGATCTCGTTGTCGTCTGGTGCCTCTCCTCCCGGAGCATTATCCACACCTTTATGACATCACGCTTGAGCCGGAGTTGGTGAGTAGGTGGGAGCCCGATGTGGTTGGTGGGGCTTTTGAGGCGTGGGCGCGGAAGTTGACCGATGGTGTCTTGTGCCAGTACGGCGTGCAGTTGCGAAGCTCCACACGCCCTGTCGATGGCCTCGTGAGGTGTTATGGCGCAAACTTTCGGCACGCAACCGCGCAGGTCGCGATGTTCATGTCCTCACGCACACACAAGACTGGAGTTGGAGTGGAAGCAATGGCCTTGCTTATCGACTTCGTGTTTCGGCAATTCCCCCTGAGGAAACTCTATGCGGAAACGCTCGAGTACAACTATGCCCAGTTCGCAGCCGGAGCGGGCAAGTACTTTGAGGTCGAGGGGCGACTGCATGGACACGAGATTCATCAGGGAAGAGCGTGGGACACACTTGTCTTGGCCACGTCCAGAACGCTGTGGATGCAGGGCGGGTCGGAGGTCGCGGCGCGCGCTCGCGCAATTGGAAAGCGGCGCCAGCGCGAAGGGACAAGAATGAGACGGTCGCGCGTTCGGGTGCTTACTAGTGGCTGAACTCTGTTTCGGCGGCTGACGACGTTGAAGTTCACGCTAGCCGTAGCATGTGCTTATGAAACTCGTCGCTGTCGGGGACCACCGATCATGGAGACGATTATAGGTATCAGCCCTTTGGGGCGGCCTGACGCCACCTTGGTCCTTGCACTACAACGTGCCGGTGCCCTGGGAGTGTTCGACCTTCGCTGGCGAGACCAGCTACCTCCTCTGCCGTCGGCGCTGGAGGGGTTTGGGGTCCTGCTCGACTGCTCGCGCCCTGCGCCTACGTTGCCACCGAGCGCCACTACATTGGTCCTCTCCGGCCCCTCCCTGCTCCCCGCCGCCATACGCTCAGGGCGCAGGCTGCTGGTTCAGGTACGAAGCGTCCGGGAAGCGGAAGAGGCGGAGGCACTCGAGCCGGATGGTCTCATCGCACAGGGGTCCGAGTCTGGGGGACGAGTTGGCCAGGAGACGGCGTTCGTCTTGCTGCAGCGACTCGTCGCACGCGCCGCGGCGCCAGTCTGGCTGCAGGGTGGCGTGGGCGAGCACACAGCCGCAGCCGCGGTGGTCGGCGGCGCGCAAGGAGTGGTCGTCGATAGTCAGCTAAGCCTGCTGCGAGAGTCGACCCTCGACGACATGCTGCGCAAGCGCATCTCGTTTATGGACGGGAGCGACACGCGGGTGGTCTGCGGCCATCGAGTTCACGTCCGTGCAGGGACCATTCTTCCGCATGAAGAGGCAGAGCTGCACCGGCAAATTGCTTCGGGCGATGACCTGCTCCCCGTCGGCCAGGACATCACGGTCGCGAGCGACTTTGCGCGGTCGTACGGGACAACTTCCGCAACCGTCCGCGCACTCACTCGGGCGATTTCCTCCCATCTCCGTCAGGCACGTACGCATCGGCCCCTATCGCCCAATGGCCGCTGCTCCCCCGTCGGCGCCGCGTACTACCCCATAGCGCAAGGGCCGATGACGCGTGTCAGCGACCAGCCATCATTCGCGGCGGCGGTCGCGGGGGCCGGAGCACTCCCCTTCGTGGCGCTTTCGGTGCTCGAGGCCGATGCAGCCCGTGCACTGCTCACCGAAACCGCACAGCTGCTGGGCGACCGCAGCTGGGGCGTGGGCATCCTCGGCTTCGCTCCTGTGGAACTACGAGAGCAGCAGCTTGAGGTGCTGCGCGAACTCCGACCGCCGGTGGTGCTCATCGCGGGGGGACGGCCCTCCCAGACGCGCGTCCTGGAGCAGGCGGGCATCTCGTGTTTTCTCCACGTGCCCTCGCCGGGGCTCCTCGACCTGTTCCTGCGTGAAGGGGCGCGCAACTTTGTGTTCGAGGGCAGCGAGTGCGGCGGGCACGTGGGACCGCGCAGCAGCTTCGCTCTGTGGCAGAGCGTCGTCGAGCGCCTGCTTTCGCTCGACGACGTGGAGCGACTGAATCTGTACTTCGCCGGCGGGATCCACGATGCGCGCTCGGCGGCCATGGTCGCCGCCATGGCGGCGCCGCTGTGCGCCAGGGGTGCGCGCGTGGGCGTGCTGATGGGCACGGCCTACCTCTTCACCCACGAGGCGGTGGCCTGCGGCGCCATCACCGACAAGTTCCAGGAGGTCGCGCGTAGCTGTGACGGCACTGCGCTGTTGCACACTGCTCCGGGGCATGCGACCCGGACTGCGCACAGCCCCTACGTGGACAGCTTTCGCGACCACGCGGACGCGCTCGAGGGACGGGACATGGAGCCGAGGCAGCGCTGGGCGCGGCTCGAGGAGCTGAACCTCGGACGACTGCGCATCGCGACCAAGGGCCTGCGCCACGGCGAGGCGGGGCCCGAGTCGGTGTCGGCGACGGAGCAGTGGCGCGACGGCCTCTACATGATGGGTCAGGTAGCTGCCCTGCGCTCGAGCACGCTCAGCCTGGCGGAGCTGCACGCCGAGGTGAGCGAAGGATCCCAGGCGCTGCTGGCGGAGGCGTTGCAAAGCCACCCGGGCCAACAGACCGCGTGTCCGGACGACATCGCGATCGTGGGCATGGCATGCATCTTCGCCGATGCGCCCGACAAGGAGACGTTCTTTCGCAACGTGCTGGCCGGCCACGACGCGGTCGCGGAAGTGCCAAGCACTCGCTGGGACCCGAAACGCTACTACGGCTCCGGTCCCGGGCAGATCCCCTCGCGCTGGGGCGCCTTCATTCCGGAGATCGTGTTCGAGCCGAGCAGATACGGCATCCCGCCCAAGTCTCTGGCCTCGATCGATCCGGCACAGCTGCTGAGCCTGCAAGTCGTCGACCGGGCCCTCCGGGATGCGGGCATCGACCCGGCGCACTTCGACGGCGAGCGCACCAGCGTGTTCTTCGGTGCCGACGCGGGCATCGACCTGTCCGCGCGCTACAGCCTGCGAGCCTTCTACCCACAGCTCCTGGGTGAGCTCCCCGAGGCCCTCGACCGCCACCTGCCTTCCTTCACCGAGGACACCTTCGCTGGCGTGCTGGCCAACGTGATCGCGGGCCGCGCTTCCAACCGCCTCGATCTGGGCGGCACCAACTACGCGGTGGACGCGGCCTGCGGCTCTTCCCTGGCAGCGGTGCAGGTGGCGTGCAGGGAGCTGCTGTCCGGCGACTCCGACGTGGCGCTCGCAGGCGGCGCGGACCTGCACAACAGCGTGTACGACTACATGCTGTTCGCCAGCGCCCAGGCCCTCTCGCCGACGGGCCGCTGCCGGGTCTTCGATGCCAAGGCGGACGGGACCACGTTGGGTGAGGGCGTAGGCGCGCTGGTGCTCAAGCGCCTGTCGGATGCGCGCCGGGATGGAGATCGCGTGTACGCGGTGATCAAGGCGGTGGGCGCGGCGAGCGATGGGCGTGCCCGCGGGCTGACGGCGCCGACGATCAAGGGCCAGGGGCGCGCCCTGCGCCGTGCCTATGATCGGGCGGGCATCGCCCCCAGCGAACTCGGTCTGCTCGAAGCGCACGGCACCGGCACAGCGGTGGGCGACCGAGTGGAGCTCACCGCTCTGACCGAACTCTTGCTGGACGACGGTGCCGCCGCGGGGCGTTGCACGCTCGGGTCCGTCAAGTCCCAGGTGGGGCACACCAAGTGTGCGGCGGGCCTGGCGGGCCTGATCAAGGCCGCCCTCGCGATCCACCACGACGTGCTTCCGCCAACCAATCACATCGACGAGCCCACGCCCCACTACCGCCCCCGCACCAGCCCCTTCGTGTTCCGGCAAGAGCCGCGACCCTGGCTCGCGCGGCGGGCCGTCGCGGGCGTGAGCGCCATGGGCTTCGGCGGCACGAACTTCCACGCCGTGCTCGAGCGCCCGCCGTGGGGCACCACGCTCGAGCCGCCCCGATGGCCCTGCGAGCTCTTCGTCTTCCACGGCTCCGACGCGACCGTGCGCCGCGACATGCGACACCTCGCTGCCTGGCTCGCCGACTGCCCCGACGTCTCGCTGCTCGACGTGGCCTACACGGTGGCCACGAGGCGCGCCTCGGAGCCTGTGCGCGTCGCCTTCGTCGCCGCCAGTCGCGAGGAACTGCTGGAGAAGCTGGGCACGTATGATCTGGGCGAAGTGCACGCCCGGGCGGACGCGGGACGGATCGCGTTCCTGTTCCCGGGCCAGGGCAGCCAGCGGCCGGGGATGCTCGCGGACCTGATACTCGCCTTCCCATCCCTGCGCGCCTGGCTGCCCGAAGAGCCCGAGCTGATCGAAGCGATGATGCCGCCGGGTGCCTACGACGTCGAAACGCGTCGCTTGCAGAAGGCCAGCCTGGCGGACACCCGGCGTGCGCAACCGGCGCTCGGCGTCGTGCACCTGGCGATGGCCGATCTGCTGCGCTCGCTCGGCGTGACGCCAGACATGGTGGCAGGCCACAGCTATGGGGAACTCTCCGCGCTGGTCGTCGCCGGCAGCCTCGATGCCGCAGACCTGCTCCGGCTCTCGGGGGCCCGTGCCGCAGCCATTCTCGAAGCGCTCGGCGAGGATCCGGGCACGATGGCCGCCGTCTCGGCGCCGATGGACGAACTCGAGCGCATCACGCTGCCTCCGGGCGTGACCGTGGCCAACCACAACGCACCCGAGCAAGTCGTGATCACGGGCCCCACTGCTGCCATCGAACGCGCGATCGCGACGCTCGCCGAGGCCGGCCTCTCGGCGCGCCCGATCCCGGTCGCCTGCGCCTTCCACAGCCCCGCCCTGGCCCCGGCGGTGGACGCCTTTCGGCGCGCACTGAGTGCGGTCGCGTGCCGACCGCCCGCGCTGTCCGTCTGGTCGAACGTGACCGGGCAACCTCACGCCGACGACGGTGACGCCATCCGCGCACTGCTCGCGGAGCAGCTGGTGAGGCCCGTGCGTTTCGTGGACCAGGTGCGGGACATGTATGCGGCCGGTGCCCGCACCTTCGTCGAGGTGGGTCCGGGAAGCGTGCTGAGCCAGCTAGTGGGCGCCGTCCTCGGCGACTCGCCCCATCGCGTCGTTACGCTGGACCGCGCAGGTCGGCACGGGCTGCGATCGTGGCTGGAGGCGATGGCGGAGCTGGCCGTGATGGACCTGGGTCTGGACGTGGCGCAGCTCTTCGCGGGACGCCGCACTCGATGGCTGGACTTCGACACCGAGGCTCCGGCCGCGTCCCCTATGGCCTGGGTCGTGGACGGGCAGCACGCCCGCCCTCTACACGGCCCGATTCCCAACGAGGCGCTCAAGCCCACCGACGGCCCCGTGCTGAGCGGCTTGGCCGAGGCCGGGCACGCGGGGCGGGCACGCGAGCAGCACGTGGTCGAATACCTGCGCAGCATGCGAGAGCTGGCCGAGGCCCAGCGCCAGGTGATGGTGAGCTACCTGGGCGGTGCGGGCGCACCCCAGGCACTGCCGGAGCCGGCCACGACGTCGACGGCACCGCCGCTGGCGAGCCTCCCAGCGGAAGCCGCACCCGGCGGGCCAGGCGCCGCCCTGGACGATCCGGTCGAAGCGCTGGTGGAACTCATCGCCGAGCGCACGGGCTATCCCACGGAGATGCTCGAGGGGCATCTGGACCTGGAAGCGGACCTGGGAATCGACTCGATCAAGCGGGTCGAGATCATGGGGACGCTGGGCGAGCGCCACGCTCTGTGGCCGGACCAGGCAGAGCACGACCAGTCTGAGCTCTTGGAAGATCTCGCCGAGCTGCGCACCATCGACGCCATCGCCGAGTGGCTTAGGGCCCACATGGGCGATGGCAGCGTCGAACCCGCTGCTCGGGCGTCGGCCACCGAGTCACCTGCAGCGGCCGACGACGAGCCGGAGATCGTCCGGCTGGTGCCGGAGGTTGTCGAGCTACAGCCGCTGGCGGCGACGCCGACCACCGATCCGCCCCACTACGCCATCGTGGTGGACGCCCTGGGGGTGGCTGACCACCTGACGTCGCGGCTGTCGGCCGAGGGCGCCCGCGTCTCGGCCTGGCAACGGGACGAAGGCATGCCGCCGGGCGCCACCGCGGTGGTCGATCTGGGTGCGCTCGATCCGCAGGACGAAGATCCTGCGAGATCGGTCTTCGAGCGGGCGCGCGCGGCGACCGCCGAAACCGCCCTCTACGCGGTCGCCACCGCCCTCGGTGGCGATTTCGGCACGGCCACGCCGAGCCCGACGGCCCGGGGTGTGGGTGTGGCGGGCCTGGTCCGGAGCCTGGCCGCCGAGCGCACCGAACTCGGTGTGCGCATCGTGGACCTCGACCTGAAGCAAGCACCCGACGTGCTGGCCACGCAGCTCCACGGCGAGCTCGGCGCGATCGCACCGGGTCTGCTGGAGGTGGGCCACCGCGCCGGCCGGCGCGTCACCTGGCGCCCGGTTGCAGCCCCGCGCCCGAGCGAGCAAGTCACCCCGCTCGGACCCGACGACGTCGTTCTTCTGATCGGTGGCGCGCGAGGCATCACCGCTCGAGTAGCGATCGCCCTGGCACGGCGCTTCGGGTGCAGACTCGAGCTGGCCGGCCGCTCACCGCTGCCGAGCGTCGAGGAGGATCCGGCCGAGGCCGCCTGCGCCGATCGAGCCGCCTTGCGGCGCCACTTTTCGGCGACAGGTGCACGACCACCGGAGATCGAGGCGCGCTGCGACCGGATCCTGGCACAGAGGGAAGTGCGGCAGACCCTCTCGGAGATCCGAGCGAGCGGAGCTCCGGTCGGCTACCACACGCTCGACGTGCGCAACGGCAGCGCGGTCAGTGAACTGATGCGAACGGTGCAGGCACGCCACGGCCGGCTCGACGCCGTCATCCACGCGGCCGGCGTCATCGACGATCGGCGCATCGAGCACAAGGAGCCGGAGGCCTTTGCCCGGGTCTACGATACGAAGGTGCAGGCCGCGCGCGCGATCGCCAGCGCGCGCCCACCGGGCGTCCGCCTGGTCGCCTTCTTCTCCAGCGTATCGGCGGTGTTCGGCAATCGCGGTCAGACCGATTACGCCGCCGCCAACGACGTCATGGATCACATCGCCAGATCCCAGGACGGAGCCGAAGGCACCCGCTTCGTGTCGATCAACTGGGGGCCATGGTGCGGCGTGGGGATGGTGGACGAATCGCTGGCGCGTCACTACCGCGCGCGGGGCGTCGCGCTGATTCCCGCCGCGGCTGGAGCACAGGCCTGCCTCGATGAGCTGGTCTGCGGCAACGCCAGCCAGGTCGTGCTGATGGCGGCGCCGGCGCCGCGGCTGGCGCAGGCAGCAGAGTGAGCGCGGCGTGGGCGAGCCAATAGCCATCGTGGGCATGGCCTGCATCTTCCCGGGGGCACCGACCCTACAGGCCTATTGGGACAATATCGTCTCGGCGCGCGACGCCGTCACGAGTGTGCCAGCCCACCGCCTCGACCGCCGCCTCTACGGTGAAGCGGGCGAGGTTGCGTCGTTTCAGTGTTGGCGTGGCGGCTTCGTCGACGAGCACGCCGTCTTCTCTCCCCTCGACTACGGCATCATGCCCGTGGCGGCGCGCCAGGCGGAGCCCGACCAGCTGCTGGCCCTGAGGGTGGCGGACGCGGCGCTGCGTGACACCGGCCTCGGTGCCGAGAGCCTGCCGCGAAGCCGCACCGGCGTGATCCTGGGAAAGGGCAACTACGCGGGCGCAGCCCAGCTTCGCCTGCAACACCGACTCAAGGGTGGGGCGCAGCTGGTGCAGGCGCTCGAGGATCTGCTGCCCTCGGTGAGCCCGCAGGAACTCGCGCGCGTGAAGCGAGAGCTCCTCGACCAGCTCGACGCCCCACGGGCTGACGGCATGATCGGCGTGGTGCCAAACCTCACTGCATCGCGCATCGCGAGCCATCATGACTTCGGCGGCGCCGCGTACACGGTGGATGCGGCGTGCGCCAGCTCGCTGTTGGCTGTCGAACACGCGTGTCGAGAGCTGAACACGGGCAACGCGGACATGATGCTCTGTGGCGGCGTGCACATGTCTCCGCTGGAGGTGTTTTGGGGCGTGTTCACGGGGCTCGGCGCCCTCAGCAAGTCGGAGCAGATCCGCCCCTTCGACGCGCGCGCGGACGGTCTCCTGATCGGGGAGGGCATCGGGATCCTGGTCCTGCGCCGCCTCGAGGACGCCCTTGGGGCCGGCCAACGCGTGTACGCCGTGATCCAGGGCGCCGGCAGCAGCAGTGACGGTCGCGGCACCAGCCTGATGAGTCCGAACGTCGAGGGCCAGGTGGCGGCGGTCGAGAACGCCTGGACCCGGTCCGGTCTGGACCCGGCAGACGTCGGCCTGCTTGAGGCTCACGGCACCGGCACACCCACCGGCGACGCAGCAGAAGTCGAGACCATGCGCCGTTGCTTCGGCGAGAGACGGGGCGCGCCGACTGCCGTAGTGGGGTCGGTGAAGTCCATGATCGGCCACGCCATGCCCGCAGCCGGAGCAGCGGGGCTGATCAAGGCGGCGATGGCGGTCCACCATAGGCTCTTGCCCCCGACGCTCCACTGTGAGCGCCCGCGCGAAGATCTGGCGAGCACCCGCTTCGCACCGATCGAGGGGGCGCGGCCGTGGAGCGACGACCGCCGCCTGGCTGCGGTCAGCGCCTTCGGCTTCGGCGGCGTCAACGCCCACCTGGTGCTCACCGCGCCACCGCGGTCGAGGGTGCGTGCCCGCACGAGCAGCCCTACGGCCGCGGCGCCCGAGCCCCTGCGCATCGGCGCCCGGGACGTGTCGGAGTTGCTGACGCGTCTCGATCACGGCGAGGCCGGTGGCGAAGGTCCGGTTCGGCTGGCGCTAGTGGACCCGACGCCCGAGCGCATGGCCAAGGTGCGGCGCCTGGTGGAGCAGCAGAGGCCCCTGTCGGGGCGCCTGGGCTTCTACTTCGCCCCCGAGCAAGGGCAGCTCGGGCGGGGTGGCAAGCTCGCACTGCTGTTTCCGGGCTTCGACGCCCACTTCCAGCCCCGAATTGACGACGTGGCCGAGCACTTCGAGCTGGTGCTGCCGAGCTTGCGAGCCGACCGCAGCCTGGAGGACTGGGGCACGGCCATCACCCGGATCAACCTGCTGCTGCACGCGGCGCTCGCCGAGCTCGGTGTTCAGGCCGACGTGGTGGCGGGACACAGCGTGGGCGAGTGGAGTGCCATGGTGGCCGCCGGGATCCTCACGCCCGACGAGCTGCACGGCGCCATGGGGCGGGTGCAGCCCGGTACGGTGCCGTTGCCCGACGTCCACGTCACCGCGGTGCCCGCCGCTGCCGAGCGGGTGCGAACGCTGCTCGCTTCCTTGCCGGCGCTGGAGATCTCCCACGACAACTGCCCCCACCAGACGATCGTGTGCGGACCGCCCAGCGCCATGGAGACCGCCCGCGAGCAGCTCGCATCGGCCGGCCTCACCTGTCGACGCCTACCCTTCGACGGAGGCGTGCACAGCTCCCACTACGCCGCCTTCGCCGAGACTCATCGTGCGGCCGTCGAGCAGATGCGGGTGTCCCCGGCTCGCGTGCCGGCCTACTCGGCGACGACCTGCGCGATCTACCCGTCCGAGCCTGCAGCAGTGCGGGCGCTGTGGGTCGAGCACCTGTTCAAGCCGGTGCGCTTCCGCGAGCTGGTGGAGGAGCTGTACGCGCAGGGCGTCCGAGTCTTCGTCGAGGTCGGAACCGGCAGCCTGGTGAGCTTCGTCGAAGACACGTTACGAGGACGGCCCCACGCCGCGATTCGCTCCAACACCCCCAATCGTGCAGGCCTTGAGGAGCTGACCCGCGCGGCCTGCGCCCTCTGGGTCGAGGGCCTGGAGATCGACTTCTCGCGCCTGTGCCACGCAGAGTCCGGTGCGACGGCGGCGCCGCAGACCCCGGGTCTCAGCCTCGCGCTGTCGCTCGGGGTGCCTCTGGCCCGCTTCGAGCGTCCCCTGGCCACCTGGGGACCGCCGTCTGAGCCGCCACGCGACCAGACGAGCGACCCGCTGCTGACTATGCTCGACGACAACCTCAGGCACCTGGCCGAAGCCCAGCAAAACGTCGCAGCCGCGGCAGCTCACCGATGGAGCCCGGCCACGAAATCGGCGCCCCCCGAATCGAGACCGCGTCCGAGACACGCGCTCCCCCCTCCGACACGGGTGCGAAGGCTGGGGCTCGATACCCTGCCCGAGCTGATCGATCACGCCTTCTATCGCCAGCGCGAAGGCTGGCCGCACGTCGCCGACCTGCGCCCGGTGGTGCCGCTGACGGCGCTGATCGAGGTCATGGCCGAAGTGGCCCGACAGCTGTCGCCGGGGCGGCTGGTCGTGGGCATGGAGCGCATCTGGGCACGGCGCTGGCTGGACGTGCCGGAGCCGCTGGACGTGCCGATCCACCATCGTGCCCTCGACGACACCCGGCTCGAGGTGCGAGTGGGCGACTACACCCAGGCCATCGTAGAGCTGGGAGCAGGCTACCCGCGACCACCGGACCTCACCGCCCTCGATCGCTGCGAGCTGGGCCCAGCGCCGATGCAGGCCGCGGACGTCTATGATGAGCACTGGATGTTCCACGGGCCCGCCTACCAGGGCATCCAGCGCCTCGATGGCATCTCCCCGACGGGCATCCAGGGGACGCTGCGGTGTGGCCCAGCGCTGGGCGCCTTGCTAGACAACGCCGGCCAGCTGTTCGGCCTGTGGATCGCGACGCAGACCCAGCACGACCGCCTGGCCATGCCGACGCGCGTGCGACGCATCCAGTTCCACGGTCCACAGCCCCCCCCGGGCACTCAAGTCGCTTGCCGCGTACACATCGGTGAAATGAAGCCGCGCAGCGGACGTTGCGACTTCACGCTCACCGCGCACGGCCAACGCTGGGTGACCGTGACCGGCTGGCAAGACGCGCGTTTCCCGGTGCAAGGCCGGCTCTGGGACGTGGCGCTGTGGCCCGAGCGTCACACCCTCGCCGAGCCTCGCGACGCCGCCACGGTGGTGTTGGCCGATGACTTCGAGGGCATGGCGCTGCTCGACTACCTGGAGGGCCGCTACCTGCGCCGAAGCGAGCGCGAGGGCCTGCGCGGCTTGTCGCCGCGCGCGCGCCGGCACGCCCTGCTTGAGCGGGTGGCGGCCAAGGACGCGGTCCGCCACTTCCTGTGGCGAGGCAAGCAGGGCGACACCTTCCCTGCCGAGGTCACCTTGCGTCACGTGGCTGCAGGTCACTACGAGGTGACCCAACCTGCAACGCTGACAGTGCGCACTGAACAGCAAACTGGCAGTGTGCAAGCACGCGTGGAACTTCCACCTGAAGCGAGATCCTGATGAGCGACGAGGGCGCACGACGCGCACTGTTGGCGGTGCTCGAAGAGGTCGTAGGGGAGGGATTCCTGGACGACCTCCCGGCCAACGCCTCCATCTACTTTGACTTGGAACTCGAGAGCCTGGAGCTGATAACCTTACTTGAGCTACTTCTTGAGCGTTTTGGGATAGAGCCCGATGTACTAAACGATCGCGGGGGCCTCGATGTGGGCAAGCTCGAGTGTCTTACACTCGATGCACTCTTGCTGCATATTCAAGCTACAAAGGCGCATCGATCAGGCTGAACGGAGCCCACCGGACCATGAAGACGCTCGACATTGCGGCAACGTTGGCGGAAGCCATTCTCAACAATAGTGAACGAGACTCCCCGGGTTTCACTTTTGTCGACGGCCGAGCTTCCGCGCAAGATGTTACATGGCGGCAACAGGGGATGTCTGTTCTGGCACTCGCAGCGACGCTTCATCGTATCGGCCTTGCGAAAGGGGACAGAGTAGCCCTAACGCTCAAGGACCCCCACGACTTCGTCGACGTGTTTCTCGCGTGCGTAGTTCGCGGGATCCTGCCAGTCCCACTTGCTCCAGCTCCCACTTTTGGGGACGCGCAGACATACATGGAGCACCTGAGGCTCATGTTGTCCGCCGCGGAATGCAGTCACCTCATCACCGCTTCTGACGAGGCCTCAAGCTTGGTTAGCTTCGGAGCATCCTCGCCTGGCTTTCCAAGGGTGATCGCGGTTTCGTGGTTGCGGGAGAATCGGACGCGTGCCGACGACTCCATGCCCACGATTGGGCCTCACGATCCCTGCTTCATTCAGTTCAGTTCGGGCTCCACATACTCGCCGAAGGGGGTGGTGATTTCTCATCGCAACCTAGTCAGCAATTGCCGGGCAACTCACGAGCGCCTTGACAGCGATCCGGAGGCGGACGTTGGTGTCAATTGGTTGCCGCTATACCACGACATGGGATTGATCGGTTCCGTGGTCACGCCGACCCTTTCCGCCGGGCGCCAGGTGCTGATCCCCACCCAAGCCTTCGCCGCGCGTCCAGGAATCTGGTTGAAGGCGGTCCACGATCATGGCGGCACAATCAGCGCCACAAACAATTTCGGACTCCGCGCAGCGACAAAGCGCCCCCCACGCGTGGAGAGGCTCGATCTCCGGCGCCTTCGTGCGGTGATCGTCGGCGGTGAACAAGTGAATCACACGACTGTTTCGAGCTTTGTTCACAGATTTGCATCGTCGGGTCTTCGAGCAGAGGCTCTGTGCGCAGCGTACGGCCTGGCAGAGGCCACATTATGCGTCGCGTCCCAAAGCCCGCGTGCACGACCCCGTGTCGTTCGGGTAGACCCCAATCGCAACCATCTCGGTGCCGTGGAGCCCACAAGCCGTTCTGCTGGACACCCAGTGGTGGGATGCGGCAGCGCTCTCAAGGGGCACCAGATTACTATTCGAGATCAAGCGGGTGGATTGCTGAAGGAAAATGAGATCGGTGAGATCTGGGTGCAGGGGCCAAGCGTAACGGCGGGATATTGGGGGTCGGGAGGCGTGCGAGAACACCCCCTCTCCGGTGGCTGGCTCAGGACTGGCGACTTGGGTTTCTTGAACGGCGAGGCCGAGCTGTTCGTTGTCGGGCGTGTCAAGGAGATTGTTATCGTTGCTGGGCGCAACTACGCTCCCCACGGCATAGAGCACGAAGTAGAAAGAATCGAAGGCGTGCGGCCAGAGCGCGTTGCAGCCTTTTCGGTGGGTTCCGTGCAGGGGGATGAGCTGGTGGTCGCCTTCGAGTGCAGGAACCCAACGAAAGTAGACGGGCTTGCCCGAAAGGTGAGGATGACCCTCGCAACCCGCCTGGGCTTACGCCCTCGAGAGGTCATTGTGATGCCACCCTGGACCTTGCCGATGACGACCAGCGGCAAGGTCCAGCGACTCAAAACGAAGGCGGCGTACGATGCCGGGCTACTGCCTCGTTTGAACACAATAGAGGCGCAGTGAAGACTAGCGACATACTCGAGGAAGTCGCAAGGTCGCTCTCAGCTCTAACGAAAGGCGACATGCTGCAGTTGGAGATCCATGGCGGGACTTCGCTCTTGCACGACCTGAAGTTGATATCTCTTTTGCTGGTCGATTTGATTCTCGCGGTGGAAGACGAGTTTCTGATCGACGAGTTTCCGCTGCAAGATAGGATCGATGCAGAGCAGGGAAAGGGTGAGCGCGGATTTTCTTGTGCGCGCGCTTGTCCGCAGACTGCCAGAGCTTCTGTGAATTTGCCCGACAAGCCACACCACCGATCAGCCTCTTGTCCTTCGAGGCCGCCGCCCTTTTCGCCTACCCACCGCCCCATCAGTGCACGCCAGCCATGAAGCAGAGAAACTACATTGGTTTGGCTTGTACAGGACATGACAACGCGCTGGCTATCGTGAACTCCGCGGGAGAGGTTGTTTTCGCAGAGGCCACGGAGCGCTACCTCCAGAACAAACGGGCTTTCGACGCCGGCCCCGACGACCTCATCCGAATCGAGGAACTGGTCGAGCACCACTGCGAGCCAGGCGCCGAACTCGTATTGGCTAAGAGCTGGAGCGAGGGGGCCACCGAATTTGGACGGGCCGCAACACGCGTCCTTGACGCTGAGATCAGCGGGCTGCGGGAACACCACGTGACGACCGTTTCCGGAGCCGCGACCAGCTATATTGCCTTTCAGATCAACAAACTGTTGGGCCTTCGGCGGCTCTTGGAGATGGCGGCAGACACACAGGCGCGAGCTGGACGAAACGTAGTTTTCCGCTACGGCGATCGCGTCGCAGCGTGTCGTCATTACGACCACCATCTGACACATGCCGCAACGGCGTGCTGGAGTTCTCCCTTTAGCGAGGCGGTTTGCGCGGTTGTCGACGGCTTCGGCGAGGGCGCATCTGTCGCGCTATTTCACTATCGGAACGGGGACATCGAGCGGATCCAGGGTCCAACGCAGGCTTGGACCTTCGCGAGCCTTGGCGAGCTGTACGCCGACGTCTGCAGGCTCTGCGGCTTCGATCCGTGGAAAGGCGAGGAGTGGAAGGTCATGGGGCTTGCGCCTTACGGTGAGCACGACCCTTACCTCTATCGCAACCTTAGGAACTGCATCGCAATCGAAGACTTGCGCCTTGTGCGGCCGGTGCAGCAAGCTGCTGCTATGGCGCGGGTGGTGCGTCGTGCTCGTAAACCGGACAAGTCCCTCTTGTCAGCCGCGAACATGGCGGCTACCGGTCAGCAGGTCTTTGAGGAGTTGATGCTCACCCTTTGCCAGCGGCTATGGAACCTTGGCCTCTCGGACCACTTGATCCTGAGCGGTGGCTGCGCCCTGAACTCTAGCTTCAACGGCAAAGTTGTAGCGGACACGTCATTCTCGTCCCTGTTCGTGCCGTCTGCGCCGGCAGATGACGGCAACGCAATAGGAAGTGCGCTGCTAGCGTATCGCGAGGATCATCCCGAGAAACAGTTCGCTCGTCAGGCGCAGTCGGCCTACCTGGGGTCATCTGTATCGCGCCTCGCACTGGAGCGTGCAGCTCGAGGTTGGGGGACGGATGGCGTCGAACGGCTCGACGAGCTCACCATGACGCGCGAAGTGTCTCGTCGCTTAGCTGCGGGACAGCTCGTGGGTTGGGTTCAGGGCCGAGCTGAATTCGGGCCGCGTGCGTTAGGGAATCGATCCATCCTTGCCGATCCTCGCCGTCCCGAGATGAAAGATCGCATCAACGCGGCTGTGAAGTATCGCGAGCGATTCCGTCCCTTTGCGCCGTCGATCTTACACGAGCACGGTCCTCGCTACTTCGAGGACTACCAGGACTCTCCGTACATGGAGCGCACGCTCCGGTTTCGTATGGAAATGGCGAGTCGTGTGCCAGCCGTAGTGCACATCAACCGAACAGGGCGGTTGCAGAGTGTGACAGCGGAGCGTAATCCCAGGTTCTACGCCCTGTTGCAGGCTTTTTTGCACGAGACGGACGTCCCGCTGCTGCTCAACACGAGCTTCAACGTGATGGGCAAACCGATCATCCATTCCGTCGAGGATGCCATTGCAGTCTTCGTCACGAGCGAGCTCGACGCGCTCGTGATTGACGACCACCTCTTTTTCAAGGCGAGAGGAGAACCGTGCAGACCATCTTGATCACCGGGACGAGTACTGGCCTCGGTGCACACACGGCTGTGCATCTCGCGAGGCGCGGGTATCGCGTGTTTGCATCGATGCGCGACCCAAGGAGCGGTATGCGCGTTCGAAGGGCGATCGAGCAGGGCAGCCTCGCTTGTGAGATCGTGCAACTCGACGTGCACAAAGAGAGGTCTGTTCGGGCTGCTGTGAAGCAGGTGCTCTCGAGCGCAGGACGGCTCGATGTGGTCGTTAACAACGCTGGAGTATCATGTACCGGTGCACTCGAAGAACTCGACGTAGAGCAGGCTCGTGGCGTCTTCGAGACGAACTACTTTGGCGCCATGCGGGTGACACGCGCCGTGCTGCCGCACTTCCGGATGCAGGGGCACGGCACCATCATCAACATCTCGTCGGTGGCGGGCCGCGTCGCCATGGCGGGTGCCGGTCACTACACGGCGTCGAAATTCGCCCTTGAGGGCGCGAGCGAGGCGCTGGCACTCGAGGTCCGACCCTTCAATATTCGGGTCGCCCTAATCGAGCCCGGACTCGTCCTAACACCCATCCTCACGAAAGCACCATTCCCCGACGTGGACAGCTCTCCATATAGCGACCACATGCGCCGAGCTATGGCTCTTGTGCGGACGCGAATGGCGAAGCGAACGCCAGCTCGGGCGGTCGCTGAGGCAGTCGAGCGTGCGATCGTCGAGCGAGGTCGGCGGTTCAGATACCCAGTGGGTGAGGACGCTGAACACCTATGTGATATGCGAGCACGCCTGTCCGACGAACACTTCATCGAAACTACACGGCCCATGACGGACGACGAGTACTTTGACCAGATGACAGCTCTGGCCGGCGTGGACCTGTGGCGTTGATCCGATCTCGTGGTCGCGGCGATGCGCAGCTCCTCGAGGTCGCCACCCAGCCAGGCGCCGAGCTTTCTGTTTGGTCGTGCCCACGAAGCGACGACTCGCCGCACTCTTGCTTGCACGGTGCGGGCCGAACTCCTCGGGCAGCGAGTGACCGTTCGCAAGCCGCGCGTGCGCACCAGCTCGGCGGCGGAGTGCACCGTCAGGCCCTCGATGTGGCCCTTGGGCGTCACCGGCGTCAGCGCTCCGCGCTCCGCGCTCCTCGTCATCGGCTCGGTCCCGGCAGAGGCAGAGCTCCAGCGGCGGACCGACTTCGCACTGATGCCGCAGCTCCGCCCTCCGCTCCACTGCCCCGCAGGCCCTCGCAGGCCGCGACCAGCTGCGACCTCAGCACCTTGAGGAAACCGCCGCCCCGAACGTGTGCCTTCCCCGGTCGTCGAACGCTGCGGCGCAACCGCCGTGCCTCGTCGTCCATCGCCTCACACCCGGCAAGCCGCGAGGCTCAGCACAGCGAGGCTCCCGCGTCATGACGATAAGGCGGGCACCTTCGGTTCTCCGGCATTTGGGTTCTTCTCGGCGGTTTTTCCGACTTGAGAAACAAAACTCAAGATCGCACACAGCGGGGGGGGCGTAAATCCGTCCCTGTGGATCGTCTGAGACGGAGCACTAGGAGGAAGCATACGTGAACCGTGTGAGCGCGCTCGGCTACGGGCTGGCACTCCTGTACGCCATACCCAATCTCTTGATGCCAATCGATGGCAACACCTCGATTTTCTACTATGTCGGCAGTGGTTGGCTGCAGGGGTACTGGCCCTACGAAAGCGCGGTTGATCACAAGCCGCCCGGCCTCTACATGCTCTACGCGCTGGCTGCACTCGTCTTCGATCAGCAGGGCTATGGCATCCGTCTCCTGGAACTCGCGGCTGTCCTGGCGACCGGAAGCCTGCTCGGCAGGATCTTCGAGCGGGCTGATCCACCCGCGCCTGGTCTGGGCGGCATCGCAGCGCTGCTAGTAGCAAGCTTCTACTACACGTCATTCGACTACTTTGCGACCGGCGAAGCCGAACTTTGGGAAGCACTCTTCATCGTAGCCGCGTGGTGCACCGCGGGTGCCGGAACCTCGAGCGGCGCACGCAGCCTTTGCGTCGGGTCATTGGGCGGCGTCGCCACCATGTTCAAGCTTCCTGCGGTCATCCCATTCGTGGGCGTTGCAGGCCTGCTGATTGTGCGTTGTGATGATGTGCGCAGCTCTTTCCGTTTCGCCTTCACTATGATCGTGGGCTTCGTGGCGACGGTAGTGTCCATGTTCATGCCCTTTCTCCTGACGGGGCGAAGCGCCGATCTTTGGGAGGTGGTCGTTCAATTCAATTTGTTTTACGCGACAGTCACCAAGCTTCCCCAACAATCACCTCTGGCATGGTTCTGGCTTGAACACGCGCTGCCTTCTACGCTTATCCTGGCGGCTACATTGTTTGCCGCAGCAGTTCGAACGCTGTGGTTCGGCGACTGCGTGCGGCTGCGCCTTGGCATCGAGATCGTCGTTCTTGGGGCACTTGCGTTGCTGTCTGTGGTCGTTCAGGACAAGTATCTGCACTACCACTGGGCTGTCGTAGCCCCATTCATCGCTGCGGGCATACTATGGGGCATCGCTTGGGTTAGCGACAAGCCACGAGTTACCGCGCTGTTGGCGTCGATTTGTGTTGCTGCCACCCTGCTGCTTACGCCACCGTCATCGGACAGGCATCCGCCCAAACCCATGCGGCCGTATCGAGATCTAATGGCCACCATCTGGAGCAATTTGGCGCGCAGTGCCTCGCGCGAGCAGCACCTTACCCCCTATCGTTCTCACTACTACTCCTACATAGCCGTCGATCGACTGAGCGAAGTAGTCAATGAGTACAAGGGCCCGGGTGATACGTTGTGTACCCTGGATACCTTTGTACCGTTGGCTTACACGGCAACGAGACTGCGCTGTCCGTCCCGCTTCTTTGCCGACCACGTTCTCTCGTACATCAAGCGGGAACCTGAGAAAGCCGGAGAGCTGAAGGGTTGGCTCGCTGAACATGATGCTGTCCTGCTTGCAAGTCCTCCGACGTTTCTGATCGTGTCCAAGCGCTTTGAGGTGGTCTACTGGGGGCGTCCCTATAGGATCTTGGCAGGCCAAGGTCGCCATGCCCTTCTTCGAAGGTCTGACTGACTTCCTGGCCTGAGGAGCGCTTCTTCGCCAGATACCCGAGCGTAGAAACCCAGTGCGGTAGTGCCGCACGCTGGGATCTGCTCGGTACCCTAACACGCCCTGGTTGGAGCTCTTACCCTGGTTCGCACTCGGCACCTCGCACCCCCGTGTCTACGTCCTGCGCTGTCTCGGAGGCCTCTAAAGGGCTCGCGGTTGAAGGCGTCGTGCTGGTGCTCAATTCGATCAACTGAATATTTGCCAGGGCGACAACCTCGACCGGATCGGAACCCGCGACGATTGAGCGCATCTCGCGAAAATATGCTCGCTGTAGCTCGCGCAGTCGGACAAGGTCACTTCGCGAGACACCGAACAGGTTGTACGCACTCGCGACTGAGTCTTCGGGGGCGTCCCGCAGACGCTCCGCCGCCACTAGGCTAAAGAACTGTCGTAGTCGGCGCGCCGCTTGCACGTCGCGCCGTGTATCGACCGCTGTGACTCGCGTCGGAACGTAGCGACCATTTTCCAGCGCGATCTGCCCGGCGCGCTCGAGTAGCGCGAGACAGCGCTCTTCCTCGGCGGCCTCAAGGCCGAGCCGCGCGGCAAGCCACCCCGGTCGGTGCTCGGGTAACTTCTGGTAATCCTCAAGCTCAAGCGCGCGCAAGATGGCATGCGACCAAGGCAACTCGTAGGCAGCGCGGCGAGTTGCCTCCAGATAGCGATGGCGTGACGCTATGCTTGGGAGTTGCTCGGGATCGACCAAGCAAGCGATGAAATCGACCACCCGGAGCGAGGTCGCTTCGATTAAACGCAGGAAGTCGGGCAAGCGTGGCTGAGCTTGGCCCTTGAACCATCGTGCCACGGCGAACCGACTGCGCCCAACGGTCTTGGCGATGGCGACGATGGAACTCGTGCCTCGCAAGTCATCAAGTAGTAGCGCGACGAATGAGGTTGAGGCTGGGTCAGCACTGACCAGCCAGGCGGGTGGGCGACGATAGAAGGCTTGTATTGCCGCGCGCACGTCGATGCCGCAGCGCGAAGCGGCTAGAAAAAAGCGCGCGGCGCTCGGGTAGTTCCGGCCGGATTCCCAGGTGTAGATCGCGTTGCTGCGGCAGCCGAGGCGGCGTGCAAACGCTTCTTGAGAGCGAGCGCCGCGCAGTGCTCGCAATAGCTCGGAAGCGGCACGCTCATAGTCGAGCCCCTCTGTACTCGTCAGCACCCATGACAAATCGCACGTCAGGGGGCCTTTCGTCAAGGAAGAACGTGCATAATGTCGCTAGACCCGAAGGCGCCACCATGCTTTAGTTGAAGTCCGAGGAGACCTGTGGACGCGCGCGCAAAAAGGATCTCGGCCGAGCTTCTGGCCACCGTGGGACTGTTGGCCTGCGGTACCGGTGGACAGACGGGTGACGAGGATGCGGTGCCAAGGCCGACGGTTATCCTCGATTTCCCGACGCATGGCGGTCGGGCGTGCTGGGTGCAAGAAATTCCGGTCGTGGTTGCCGGACTCGACGACGACGCGGCGGCGGGCTTCTCCCCAGCCGACGTATTGCGCCTTGCCGAAGGATCCTCTACCGAAACGCTCCGGTTAGACACGGCGGCCTTCGAGCGCGGCTCCACGTCTGAGGGCGAGGTCAAATCTGACCAGCCGCAGGAAGAGCCGATCGAGATCGAGGTCGAGTACGCGAACGGCGCCCTGCGCTACTTCGGATCGGAGGCACCGCCATGCCCCGGGCGACTCGACATTGAGGTGCGCGTGCGACTCAGCACCCCCAGCGGCGCACTCGACGAGACTGTCGACGCGGTCTTGATGGCCCACAGCGCGGACGAAGCGTGGGTTCAACTGCGTTTTCGCACGGCGCTGGTTCATCCCACCGAACCTCTTCCAGTGAGCCCCAGCGATCTATCGGTCGTGCCAGTGCACTCCCTCGCCGGGACGCTCGGGGCCACAGGAAGCTCGGATGGCGGAGCCAACGCACTCGCGTTCCTTGAGATTTGGTTGACCTTTAGCCATCTCGGCATTAACGGACACGCGGAGGGTTGGATTTGGGCTGACGATAGCGGACTCCGCCTCGCCCCCCAGCTCGTCACGGTTGGCGACGTGTGCGAAGCCGGTTCGGGATTTCCGATCGGTCCGGACGTCGCACCACGCGACGACGAGTTGGCCCCCTCGACAAACGAAGTCGTCGCACTGCTGAACGGCCTGCAGCTGAGTGCCGTGCGCGACGACGCTTCGCGCGAAGCAGTCGATCTCGACTTCGCGTACTCGCCTCAGACCGCCTGTGGGTACCCGGGCGACGACACGCTGCTGATATTCGAAGCAATAGTCTCATTTGCGGCTGAGCTGAGTGACGCAGTCACGCTAGACGCGAGCTGGCCGGTCGAGGTCAAAGTGAGAGCCGAAGGGTTGGGCGCGCTCCAGAGCGTGTCGATCAACACTCCCGAAGAAAGCAATGCATCGGCCGAAAATCTGGAGAGTCAATGGGGCGTGTTTGGGCTCTCCAGCGAAGGCTACGGTAGGATCGCCATCGAGTTCGAAGTGACGGTAGAGGCCGCAACTGAGACGGCCGTGAGCGGAGAGCTTTGGATTCGAGGCTATGTGAGTACATCCAGCGCGCCGGTCTCCGGCGACGATGGCGATGTTCTCGGTCACCTCCGCTTCGAGGGCCCGGAGAGTCCGTAAGCACGGGGACCCCCTTAGCCACTGTGGACATCCAGGAGACACTCGTAGATTAGGCAAGTCTTTCGAATGCACGAACCGGAGAGTAGTCCTTCTAACGAAGAAAATTTGGGCCAGACCTTCAGGAAGAAGGAAGCTCGACCAGTTCAAAGAACGGAGCTAGGAGCTCGCATGCATGGTGCTTGCGGCGTCTGCGCCACCGCCACAAAGGAAACTAGAAATGCACATTAACCATCGAGTATACGCCCCAGTTGTTATGATTCTGATCGCCGGGCTATCTGCTTGTGTGGCAGATGCTGTGCCTGGTGGATCGCAGGCCAGCGGACCGCGGGCAACCGGATCCGAAGACGGCAATGCGGTCGAAACTGGAAACGGCGGCGCCACGTTTGGAGAGGCACTAGGGCCGGTTGGCACGGCCCGCTATTTGTCGCCGGCCGACATGGCGGAAGCTATTGAGGGCGTCGACGTCGTCGTCGTTGGGGAAGTATCTGACCTCGTCGAGGGGCGTCGTGAGGTGCTGCTGGGGCCAGAGGGTGACCCGACGTCGAACTACGTCCAGTACTACGATGTCGTGCTTCGCCCCAGCGAGGTAGTAAAGGGGGACGCACCTACAGCAGAAGATGTTCACGTGGAGTTCGCCTGGCCCAACAACCAGTCGACTGAAAAACTGTCCGCAGCTCTTCCGCGGGGTGCCCGGGCCATCGCACTCGGAGGACGCCCGGACGGAGCCGAACCCACGACTTACACGCTGCTGCAGGTTCCGCCGTACGGCTTGGTGTTCGAGACCTCGAGCGGACACACTCAACTCCCGTTTGAGGGGGACAGAGAGCTTCACGATGTGCTGGGTGGTAGCGACGAGATGACGTTTGACGAAGCACGTACTGCCATCGTCAACGCGGCAGCGCAGTAGAAGAGCCCATCTCACAAGCCCTCGTGTGAACTCCTCCCGCTTCCGTAGACACCTCCGTGCGCCGATTTGACTTTGGAGGGAGTCATGGCGAATCAGAAGTAAGGGTGCTGCCCAGATCGGTGCGAAATTGTGCAATAAGGAGTTCTGGGCGCGAGCATGTTGAGAGTTACTCTAAGAGCGCCGCTGGGGTGCCCCTTGCAGTAGCTGAGCGCACGCGGGTCCCTAGGGTACCGCCCGGATCGGTGTAAATTAACACTACTGTGTCAGAGCCTGGCAGCGTAAGTGCTTGAAATCAGGGTATTCACCGAGGCACCCGTGCAGCGATCTGAGGCGGTGGTCGCTGTCTGGGCGTTGGAACGGTGGGTCGGGGTTGTCGCGGTGGCAACAGGGACATCGCGGTAACCACGAGGCGATTACACGGGCGATCGCGCGTCGGACGGTAATGAAGGAGTCGTGAAAGTGCCGCTCAGGGCGAGCGGACGTACGCACGGTCTCGATTCGCTGCTCAGGGCGCAGGGGGGAAAAGCCGAGCATGCTCGGCGACGATGAAGGCGTAGCAGGAAAGGACCGCTGATATGTGATGGTGCCACCCTGGATAGCGACGGCCCTCGAAGTGGTCGAGGCCGAGTTGACCCTTCAGGTCTTCGTATGCTCGCTCGGTCCGCCAGCGCTGTTTGACATGGCGTACCAGTTCCCTGAGCTGGAGTCGCTGAGGCAGGTTGGCGAGATGATACTTACTGGGAGCGTCTTTCCCGTTTTCCCATTCCTCCGTTTTCCGCTAGTGTCGAGTGATGAAGTTTGGGGCATCGCAACGATCCCGGTGGCGCCCTACTTATAGCGATATACGGGGGTTGGGGAACATCGGAACGAAAAACAGCGCTAAGGGGCCAGGTGGTGCCCAGGCAGGGCCGAGCTGACATCTAGGTTTCGTCGTCCGCCGCGCGTCGGGGATCACGAAGCTCGCGGAGGCCGCCTCCCAAATCGGGCTGGATGAACGTGTATTTCCCTTGGATGTTCAGGTGCTCGCGCACGAACGGTGACAGACGGGCCGCATCGCTGTCCTGAACCGGGTAGCCTTCCGCGCGGAGCCTGTTGAGCGCCGCGTCGATGTACCGGGTGTTGAAGAGCACGATCACGTTGAGGACGAGGCCGAGAGCACCCAGCTGGTTCTCCATGCGGTCGCGATATCGCTGCCGCAGTTCGCCACGCTCACCGTGAAAGATTCTGCGGGCTAGGTCGTGGCGACCCTCCTGGAGGTTTGCCTGGGCCTTTATCTGGCGCCGGTAGCTGCGGTCGTCGGCAAGTCTCAAGACGTGAAGGCTTTTGTAGATACGGCCGTAGTGAGCGAGCGCGTCCCCCAACGGCGTGGATCGCCCGTCGTGCTGGAGCATGCGAATGACGTCGTGTGAGCAGACCGTTCCCGCGTGAATCGACGAGACCACCCGCAGGATGTCTGGCCAGTGGTGTGCAATCTTGTCGAGAGTGATCCGCCCCCGGGCAGCCGTATCGAACGGCCCATAGTCGGCAGCGCTGTCGATGCGCCAGAGCTTTTGGTCCGGCAGGTCCGCGAGCTGCGGGGCGTACTGGTAGCCGCACAGCGTGAGAAGGCCGAATACAACATCTGAGTAGGAAGCGGTATCTGTCACGATCATCTCCGGACGGATACCCCCGTCCTGATCGTGCACCACGTCAAGGACATGCAACGAGTCCCTCGGCGTTCCTGCCACGACCTTGGCCGCCAACCCGGATGCCTGGTCGTTGATCATGTTCAGCCACGTGGCTCCCGTGCCGCGACCAAAGTACCGGGGGTTGGGGCGGGCATGAACCGTCGCGACCGGAACCACAAAGCGCATTCCGTCGACCGAGGCGACGTGCCCGCCGCCCCACAAACGAGCCAACGGAATGTCGGACTGCGCCTCGATCAACGCTCGATTAGCCTGCTTGATGGTCTCGACTCGTAGATAGTTTTGGTCGAGATGCGATAGCCGAGCTCGGCGCAGCGCCGGCACGCTGTTCTTGACGACCGGAGAGAAGCCGATGTTGCAAGCTTTTGCGACCAACAACGCGGCGATCGACAGCTCCTGGTCCTTCATTCGGCTACCGCCCCCCACCGGGGTAAATGCCTCGTGGTAGCCGCTCCAGGTCGCCACTTCGAGCAACACCTCAGGCAGGTCCACCCGCGGCAACATTCGCTCGACAGCCGTTCTCAGCGCGATCAGGCTGGCCGACTCCGGTTCAGCGGTGAGCGCCTCGAAATGGAGGCGCCCTTCATCATCGACCGTGACCGATCCATTACCCTCTAGCCGCTCAGCGACATGGCGATACGATTCGTCCAACATTCGAGCTCGCTCGGCGAGGTGCTCCGCTGGTTCCTCCGGCAGATCGAGGCTGGCGAGGACTGTGGGTCGAGCCCTTTCCCAGTCGTCTCCAGACAACAGCTGGGCACGCGGATCACTCCACCTGGTTGAATGGAGGGCGTATACCTCCCGTCGCAGCAAGTGCCGCCAGAATTGCTCGAGCACGCAGAGCACATAGGCGCGCCAGTCGATGGCGCCTGGTTCTAGATGTGGAGCCGCGAGCACAAGACGTCGCCACGATCCGACTAGAATGTCCGAGTCAATCTCCTCCGGCCGCACCTTCTTCCGGCCTAGCAGACCAGGAAGCTGTTTTAGCGCCGCCAATATCCGCTCTCCGCCAGCAGTTGCCCCGAACTCGATCCCAGAAACCAGTGCCTCCAGAAAGGGCGTGACCGTGCGATAACGAGCGGCGAGCTTGGACCGCCACTCCTCGTCAAGATCCGAGTCATGCGATGGCGCCATGCTTACCACGGTCGTCAATGCCGCATCGAGCTCGTCACAGGACACAGCCTGATCGATCCGCTCCCACACCTCCGAGACGGGGGTCTCCTGGTCGGCAGACTGGAGGATTCGAATCGCGGCGGCGAGCTTCGACGACGCGAGCGCCAACCTTGGGAACGCCTTCGTCCTGTCGCTTCGCGTTTCCCGATTGACGCGGGCAACAAGCTTCGTCGCCATCATGGCATCGAACACATCCAACGCATCGTCGACGGAACGGTCATACAAGCGGATGGTCGTTGCGAGCATCGTCGCATGGCGCCGGTCCGGCGGGTGTCGTCGGAGATGGCTTGCCTTGCTGGCGAACCCGTACCGGGCGAGCTCCGCGAGTCGCCGTGGTGGCACCGAGGAGCACTCGAACCCTTTGAACCCGATCTCACTGACTTCGGCCACCCGGGTCAGCGCGTTCTTCAGCTGTGTTCCCGATACCCGGGTGGGTCCGCGGCGCAAGCGCTCAAGACGGGACACGGTGGTACTATCATCAACTGCCAGTAAGTCGTCGAGCGTCCGTTTCTGAGCTGCGGTGGGCAAAGCGGCCAGCGTTGCACACAGCCGGGCGGCCGCCTGCTCGCGCACTTTTGCAACGAACCGCGTCAGGGTGGTTACCCGAGGCAGCAGGACTTTATGCCTCAAGAGCCATTCTACCGAAGCGTCAAAAAGTGCCTTCGGGCCCTCGCCGGTTGTCCATGCGCGTGCATCCAACCAAGAAGACAGCTCTGCTTGAGCGGGTGAAAACTCCCTGTAGCCGTAGGCGCTGCGAATCTCCCACGCATGCTCCAGAACGGTCTGAGGGCGATCGCCGTACGCTTGCACGCATGCAGCGGCATCTATTCCCAGCTGCTGTGCGACGTAGTTGACGACCGCCGCTGGCACCTTGGTCGGCTCGTCCAGGAAGCACCCCAGCATCCGCACGGTCCCGACCTGCAGCCCAAACCCGAGCCGGTTGTGATCGCGCCGGCGCCGATCGATCAGCCGTCGGTCCTCGTCGTCCAAAAAGAAGAACCGTTCGAGGTCTTTGCGGGAAAGGGCGCCGGAAAATGCGCCGTACTTATTGGCCTGCTCGTCTGTTAGGAACTCGACTGGCATTGCCTGACCCCCGCTGCCGCCGCGGTCTCACAAACGGTCGACACCTGAGACGACCGCCTGCGTGCTCTTCTCCACCGGAAAAGATGTCTCAGAACTCAGTCTCAAAATCAACGTCTCAAATCTGGCCATCTAGATGGCGTTTTGAGACGATGCCCCATGGCGACGAAGAAGAGGACGAAAAAGCCCAGGGGGGCATACGTAGGCTATGCACGAGTGAGCACCGCCGACCAGAACCTGCGCGCACAGCTCAAAGCCCTTCGTGAAGCCGGCTGCGAGAAGCTCTTTTCCGACAAAGCGTCAGGAGCGAGCGAGCGCCCAGGATTTCGAAGTGCACTCGAGTACCTGCGCCCCGGGGACACCCTGGTGGTGTGGAAATTTGATCGCGCCTTTCGGTCGCTGTCGCACATGGTCGCGACAGCGGGCGAGCTCCGCGAACGCGGGGTCGGGTTTGTGTCACTGACCGAGGCGGTAGACACTGCGAGCCCCGCTGGGCGCATGTTCTTTCATATGCTCGCCGCGCTCGCGGAGTTCGAGCGCGATCTGATCAGCGAGCGCACCCAAGCGGGTCTACGTGCCGCACGAGCGCGAGGGCATTCCGGCGGACGCCGCAGGAAGCTTGACGCAACGGGAGAGAAGCTCGCACGGCAGCTGTACGAGGAGGGGCACAGAGCGACGGAAATCGGCAAGCGCCTGGGGGTAAGTCGCGCGACGGTCTACCGGGCACTCGCAGCGGGCTAGGCGCCCGTACTTGGCTAGGGCGTCTCGAGCTTGCCCCGCTCGGGACCAGCCGAGCCTCCCTTCGGCCGTACCGATCAGGGCTTCCGCTTGGCTCGACATCGAACCAGCGAGTCCGGAAACGAGTAGGAGGGGGGGCAGGCTTGCCTTAGCGCTGTTTTTCGTTCCGATGTTCCCCGACCCCCTTCCCCCGTTGGCCCGCACCGGCAGGAGGCTTCCAATTTCAACGCAAAGGCGCAAAGTCGCAAGGGCGCAAAGGGGGTTGTGGTCGCCGGAGACGACTCCCTCTTCCTGATCCCTGAAGTGGCTGCGACTCCAGGGTACTGCCCAGATTGGTGTAAAATATCGGCATAAGCCCCTCCGAATTGTGAGGCAGGGCATGCTGCGGGGATGAACAGGAAAGCGGCTGTCTATCTCCGCGTCTCGCGGGGCGAGCAGTCCCTGGACAATCAGCTCCCCGACCTCAAGCGCCTGGCCCGTGCGAGGAAGCTCCGGGTCGTCGAGACGTTCGAGGAGAGCGTGAGTGCGACCGGGGCCCGCCCCGAGTTCAAGAAAATGATGGAGGCCGCGCATCGGGGCGCGTTCGAGGTGCTGCTAGTGTGGTCGCTCGATCGGCTGGGCCGCTCGATGACAGGCAATCTCCAGGCGGTGCTGGACTTGGACCGCTGCGGTGTCGAGGTCCTGAGCGTGCGGGAGCCCTGGCTGGACACCGGCGGGCCGGTGCGCCCGCTGCTGATCGCCATCTTCGGCTGGGTCGCCGAGCAGGAGCGCGCACAGATTTCCGAGCGCACGAAGGCGGGGCTGGCCCGAGCGCGAAAGAAAGGGGTTCGGCTCGGCCGACCCAAGCGTCGCGTCGACCAGCGTCGTGCCGAGCGTCTTCGCGCCAAGGGGATGTCGTTTCGCGCGATTGCGAACCAGCTCGGGGTGCCGTTGTCCACTCTGCACCGCGCCCTGCGTTCCAAAAAGGGGTCCGATTCGAAGGGGAGCTAACCCCTCGAAATTACGTCCCAGGCCGGGGCGTTCCAGAACCGCTCGTTTTCTGTTAGTATCGATTGATGAAGTTTGGGGCGTCACAAGGCTCCAGGTAGCGCCCTACTTATAGCGAACCACGTACTTCGCAGAATGTACATTATGTAAACTAGGCGTTAATTGTCGGGGTTTTTGCACTGAACATTCGCTGCGGCGACATTCCCTCAACCGGTTGCGGAGCCCTTGTTGCACAATGTCGCACCGATCTGGGCGGTGCACTTAGTCCTGCAAGTATGTGGTGACGCTCGCGATTTCAGCGGATAGGGCCAAGTGGGCGCACTCACTCCAGGTCTCCCCGCTCTCATCGGCCATTCCCGCCTGCTCGTGGTGGGTCGCGCAGTCGGTCCGATTGTCGAAGCACAGGTATGAGGTCGGCCATCCGGTGGCGGGCTTCACTGGCTGGGGCTCGTCACAGCACGGAGCGTGGTCTTCGACCACCTTGATGCACCATTTTCTGGGATACTCGGCTCGAGCTGGTGCGACCCTTTGGGGCCGTGGGTCAAGAAATATTGGGCTTACATCCCATGAGCCTTCTAGTGAAAAGTGCTTCCAGAGAAGATTCCTCGCTTGGATTGCGCACAGCGACTCCTTCTTGAGGTAAGGCTGCAACGCGTTGAGCCGTACCTCCACCGCGATGGCCGCTTCTCGGCACAAGGCTGGCGCGAAGCTGGAGGCGTACTCGTCGCCCGCGGCCTTGTAGAGTCGTTGCATCTCTTTGCAGACGGCTCGAGTTCTTGATTTCATCAGCTTCTCGATCTCGGTCCAGGACCGCACGCCTTCGACCTTTTTGCATCCATCGGGCAATGCCCTTGCCAGGCGGAGCAGATCCTGCGTCAGAGCATTCGTCATGCCCGCGTAGGCTCCACCCGCGCCTAAATCACCGTTCTGCCCCATGACGTTCCAGTAGGTGTCCCAGAGCGGCCAAACGCGCACGTACTGAATAACGTCCGTCAGGAAAACCTTTTCCGGGCTGTCGTCCGTCGGGTTGCGTACCAAGCCGTTCGCGTCGATAGCGACAGTGTGCTCAGTGCCCTCGTGGTCTTTCACCGACACCGTCTTGGAGCGGGGTCCCACGACCTGCTCTATGACGCCGGAAAACCACTCGTGCGCGTCGCTGGGAAGCGCTCGGGAAAGGGCCCGAGCGTACAGCTCTCCGCACTCCGCTGAGATTGACTCAACCTCCCGATCCGTCGCCATGGACGTGCAGTCGTCGTCGGCGCCGGAATCCTCGTCGTAGAGTTCGACCCATCGTGCTCCGAACAGCGCGAATTCGCCGCACGTCGCAGTGCGGCCACATGGCAGTTTGACCCGCCTGTTTAGGACGGTGTTTAGATCGGACGCCACACGCTCCATTTCAGCATCAACGTTCTCAAGGATTTCATCCGGAAGACCGACCTCTTTCGCCGTGGCTTTCACGCGCTCCACGAACGCTTCCGAGTTCCGCAGCGTCCCGTCTTCGGCCTCCCGAAGCAGGGCAAGGATAAGCCTGTTCATGCGCTCTGTTCTGTCGGCGCATTGTTTGGTCGCCGCTTCGGCTCGCTGGCTCGCGTTTGTCGCACGGTCGCTGGCACGCTCGGCACGTGCGGCAGTTTCTGCGCTTCTGCGCAAGCTTTCTTCCTGCGCTCGGCCAACGTAGAACAGCCATGCAGCCACCAGCATCGAGATCAATATGAAGGCGGCTCGCCACCGGAGTCCCATGGCAGGCAACTCATGCTTGAGCCCCTGTCGCAGCGTGGTCGCGGCGGCCACCCCACTTATTAGGGCGAAGGCGGCGGACAAAGTGAATTGTACGGTCGGACTCATGTGGGGAAGCCCCCTTCTCTGCCGGATTTCTTTTTCACATAGAAGGCATCGCTCACCGCTTCACCACCGGTGTGGACCTCTCCCCGAAGAGCAGACAAGTTGGACTATGCCACTTCTCTGTCTAAAGCGGAAGCGACTTCGAACTCCACGGGCTGCTGTAGTTGATCGTCGAGTGCAGCCGCTCGGGGTTGTAGAAGCCGTCGATGTGCTCGCCAATGACGTGCTGGGCGTCGTCGAGGTCGGCGAAGTTGTGCCGACGTCTGCATTCGAATTCGAGGCACGAGAACAGGATCTCTGCGACGGCGTTGTCCCTGCTGTCTCCCTTGCGGCCCATGCTGCCGACGATGCTGGTCACGTCTAGCCGTTTGACGTACTGGTGAGAGCCGTACGGGTCTCCACGGTTCGAGTGGTGGGCCTGACCCAGCCCCCCACCGATTCCGTCGGGCCAGGCGCCGGCCGACTGAGTGCGCTCAGTATCCGCGGCAGTGCCGGAGGCGCTGTTCCGCAGAAGTCACGCGCTTAGTCAGCGCGTTGCACTTGGACTGAGCCTGACTGCTGAGGCAGGTGTTCGAGTGCTGCCGTTTGAGGTTGGCAACCTCGCGTTCGATCGCGCCACAGGTTTGGTCACGACCTCCATCCGCGCAGCCTTTGAAGTAAGCCGCAGTCGAGTCGCGATAGTTCTGGTCGAGCTCCGGAGGAACCCTAGTGCCGAACGTGCTTGCTTGCGCCTGTGCTGTGCCCCACGCGCGAGAGATGGAGGTATGCTCCCGAGCGAGGTAAATCTCGCGGGCGGAGCAGCGACGAACATGGAGTCCGAGGGCGGGCTCTAGGAGCGTGCGGATCTGCGGTTCCGTGAGTTGCTGGTCTCGTAGCGGTTTCGCCGCACGATGAGCCGACTTCCCATCGGCTAGGTCGGGGCCGAGAATTGGTTTGGTGTGCTTCAGCGAGCCCGCGATCCTTCCGACCATCATGTCCACAGCCCGGAGATCGTCGTTGGTGAAGAGGCGATGCTCCTGCATCCTCCACTGGGTCAGTCGGTAAATGTCGGTGATACACAGCGAGTGGTCGGTGTGGAGGCGTTGAAGCGCGGGGTTCCAAGTACCGTCGGTTGGTGCTTGCTCCTTGATGACAAGGCCAATCAGGCTGGCGATGGCATCCAGGTCGGCAGCTGTGCAGTTCCGTACTACAGGCTTTTGAGCGCCTGCGACTTCAGGATGACCCCAGATGGCAACTGCGACGAGCAGAGCAGTGAGGCGAACAACACTAGTCATGCACACCTCCGTCAAGACGATTCAACGGGAGTTGTGCCACTGATTCTGGCACGCGGCAATATCGCCGTGTCCGCCGCAATCACAGGATGGTCCTCTCCCCGTCGGGTGGCTGTGTTCCCCTAGGTCATCACATCAACCGCCCCATGATCGCGTCCTGCTCGGCTTGTCGATGTTAGCTATCAGGTGCCCAGATTGGTCTGACTGAAAGTGCCTGAGCATGATGTTTCCCGGGAGGCTCATCGCAGCGCAGTCGTCCATGTTTACCCCTGATAACAAAAAGCGTTTTGTCAGGGGCAAAACTAGAGCAGGGCTGGATGCTGGCCAAATGTTCAGGCTTGGCGCTGAATTTGGGCCGCCCGGAGCCAGCCGCGGGGCTCTTTGTCGCGCAATTTCGCGCCGAGCTGGGCGGGTTCCCAATCTGCATCATGTTTGATGCGGTTAGCCACTGCCATCACAATTTACACATGGCGGTAAGTCGTAAATTGACATGGCGTGGATCGTGACTATGCTCAGGTGTGTATGGAGGTCCGGTTCGAGGACGCGGCCCTAGACCAGCTCGAAACGGATGCGCGTTTCGACGCTGGACTCCCTGCGCCCGTCGTGAGGGCGTTTCGGAAGGTGATGCAGGTAATCCGGGCCGCTCCAGATGAAAGGACGTTCTATCAGATGAAATCGCTTCGCTTCGAGAAGTTGAAAGGTGCCCGAAGCGGAAGCCATTCCATGCGGTTGAACAAGCAGTGGCGTTTGATCGTGCGATTCGAAGGCGAGGCCCCCGGAAAGGTCGTGTGCGTCGTTGCAGTCGAGGACTACCACTGAAGCGGAGGTCAGAATGAATGCGCGTGTTCCAGCAGAAGTATTTCCGCCCGGGGAGTTCGTCCGCGACGAGCTGGAGGCCCGTGGGTGGAGCCAAGTCGATCTTGCGCAGATTCTGGGGCGGTCGCCGCGGCTCGTAAGCGAGATCATCTCCGGCAAGCGGCAGGTAACGCCGCAGACCGCCAGCGGGTTGGCGGCGGCGTTTGGGACCGACCCTCAGTTTTGGTTGAATCTGGAGAGTGCCTACCAGTTGTCTAAGGTCGAGGTCGGAGACAACACCGTGGCGCGTCGCGCCCGTCTGTACTCCAAGTTGCCAATGAAGGAACTGCTACGACGGAACTGGATCGAGCCTACCGAGAATATTGACGTGCTTGAGAAGCGGGTCCAGGATTTCCTTGAGGCAGATTCCCTTGATGGCGATGGGGCGTTCGCGCACGCAGCGAAGGGAACCGCGACTGAGTCGATGCCTCCAGCGCAGCTCGCTTGGCTGTGCCGAGTAAGGCAGATCGCCAGGCGGCTGGTAGTGCCGAAGTACAAGGCGTCGGCACTGCGCGCCGCGCTTCCGAAGCTGCGACAGTTACTAGGTTCTCCAGAAGACGTGTCCAAGGTTCCGCGCGTGCTGCAGGAGTGCGGCGTTCGCTTCGTCGTGGTCGAAAGTCTCCCGGGATCCAAAATCGATGGCGCGTGCTTCTGGCTTAGCGCAAGCCAGCCCGTTGTCGGAATGTCACTGAGATTCGATCGGATCGATAACTTTTGGTTTGTTTTGCGGCACGAGATCGAACACGTGCTCCTTGGTCATGGCGCTGAACAGCCGATGGTGGATTCTGATCTGGGAGCGGAAAGCGGCGGCACTGTGGGCGAGGAAGCTACAGAAGAGGAACGGCTGGCGAACACGGCTGCTGCGGATTTCTGCGTTCCGGCAAAAAAGATGGATTCGTGGGTGGCTCGAAAGGACCCCTACTTCTCCGAGAAAGACCTGCTGGGGTTTGCAAGGGTACAGAGCGTTCACCCTGGTCTGGTGGCGGGGCAACTGCGACAGCGAACCAAGCGCTACAACCTGTTTAGCAAGTATCTGGCCAAGATTAGGGAGTATTTGGTGGCAACTGCGGTGGTAGACGGATGGGGCGAACAACACCCGGCTACATGAGTTTGGAGACAGGGATGATCAAGTACAATAAGCGCTTGCAGATGCTTTGGCATGAGTATCAGGTAATGCTCGGTGAGCCCGGGACGCCCAAGGGCATGGTCGAGTGGGCTGTTGCCGAAGGTAAGCTCGACTTGCCCGATCTTGATCCCCACTCGGCTCTGGTTCGCGACGTGCGCCACGCTCTGCGTACCGAAACACGCACGGACGAAAACGGGCGTGAATACAGGGCAAATGCGGCGGTGACCTTCACCAATGATGGTGGTGTTCAGGAGTCGCTCTGGGGAGATGTCGATTCGCCAGGTACGCCCCACGAGTTCATGGTGGAGCACTTCGGGCAGCGCCGGAAGCAGATTGTGGACGACTGCGCGAAGTTAAAGGCCGATGTCGACCACTACAACGCAGTCCACCGCGACCGGGATCCGGTTCAGCTCATTTTGGATTTCACGGACGACGTGGCCGAACGCGAGGCCATGCGTGAGATCGACAGCGCTGCTGAGTAGAATCTGCCTCATCCCCCTGTGCGCTTCTTCTTCGGCAGTTTCGCGGCAGCCGTTTCAGCCCGCAGTTCCATCCGAAGCCGGTGATGGCATCATTGCGCAAACCCATTGCGCTATGAACTCATAACGCAATACTTTTTTGCAACAGCTAAGTGCCCGAAATCACGTGGCCCGTCCGAGCGTTGCAAAAACGGACGTTTGGGCAACGCTGGCAATTTTCTGCAGCTCGCTAGTTGGCGCTGGTTGGAATCGTATTCTAAGGTCCGCGCGTGAACTCTGCCGGGCGCGTTCTGCTACACTCAGGGCGTGACCAGTAGTAGGCAGGGCGGGTGCGCGCGCACCCGCGGGGCGATCGGCAGTGCTCTGCTCGGTGCATGGTTGGCGTGCACTGGCTGTGGGGATGACGCGACAGGCACTGAGCCCAACGAAACAAGGAGCGGCGAACCGGGGATGGCTCGCGGTGACGGGGGTGCCAATGCTGACGGCCCGTCGACTGCGCCGGTGGGGATGGATGCGGGGAGCGAGCCCGGAACACCTGCCCCGCTGGAAGCCGGCGGCGACGTTCAGCCGGTCGGTGACCTGGCGGACCATGTCGACGCGTCACCGCACGCGGAGCAAGACCCAGCGGATGCCGCGAGTGTGATCGCATCCGACGACCTTGGCATAGCCGACGGGCAGGACGTGTTGAGCATTGGAGATTCATGGATGGCGGCGATTCACCCGGGCCTGGTTGCGGTCAGCACGCGAGCCTACCGGACGGGTGCGGTCGATGGCGCGCGCGTGCTCGATGGGTCGATCGCCGATCAATACGTCCAGGCACGTGCTGCGGACCCGGACATCGCGACGGTGGTCATGACAGGGGGCGGCAACGATCTATTCGGTGCCTGCACCACCAGCGAAGGTTGCGACGCGACCATCGAAATGATCCTCACAAAGTTGCAGGAGCTGTGGGCCGAGATGGCGGCCGATGACGTCCAGGACGTCGTGATGATCGACTACAGCAGTGATGCCGGACCGGGCGACCTCGGAGCAGCCGTGGCAGCGCTTGATCAGGACGCGCGGCTCCGGGCCGCCTGCCGGGCGGCCGCCTTGCGTTGCCACGTAGTCGACACTGACGCGCTAGTGATGGGCGACCTACCCGACGGCATCCATCCCTCGATGGAGGCAGTGCAGCGCATCGCGGTCGCGGTCTTCGAGCTGATGGCGGATGAGGGCATGCGGCGCTGATCACCGACCTCGGCAAAGCTGGCCCCCGCCGCTTCGCCGAGGTCGGTGATCAGCGCCGGCGGGCCGGCCGCTTCGTGCTGCACGAGGGTCGTTTGCATGGCGGCCATAGCCCTCGCTGAGCCCTGGGACGCGTGCTGCTTCCTGCCACGCGTGATACGCGGGGGGTGTGGTGGTCGGGAACGCGTCCTGCTTCGGTGCGACTTCGATTGCAGCTCTGCTGCTGGTGTTCCGGGTAGCGCCGCCCGCGCGCGCCAGCTGTGCCGGCCCGACCGAAGAGGTGCTCTGGTCCTACCCCGCGGCGGGCGCGACCGAAGTGCCCACGAACACGCGCCTGTGGGTCGCCACGAGCTATCCTCGAGACCCCGCCGAGGTCCGGCTCGATGGCCAGTTGCTGCTGATCGGCCAGTGGCCGTTCGAGTACGTCGTGCCCGGTGAGCTGGCCGCCCAGACCACCTACCGGGTCGAGATTGACGTGCTGGGCAACGGGTCGCCCGAGGTGAGCTTCGAGTTCACTACGGGTTCCGGGCCGGTCGAAGCCGGCGACTTGCCGAGCTTTGCCGAGCCCATGCTCGATTGGGACGACGACCGGCAGCTCGAGGCCCCCTGCGGAGCATTGGCGGGCGAACTCGAGTGCTGGGACACGGGCGACCCGGTCCTGCTGAACTTCAACATCGAACACGACGCCTGGGCCTGGGTGATCGAGTTTCCAAGCGAGCCGGGTGGCAACATGCCTCAGCGTTTGCTGTGGCCCGCCCAGTGCGGCCCCCCTTCCCTGCTCACGACCATAAGATCCCGCTGTTACGACCTGGTTGCGGTCGACTCCACGGGCAACGCCAGGCGCGCCGGCCCCTTCTGCCCGCCTCCATTCATCTCGCAGGATGGCGGCCTCGGGTCCGATGCCGGACCGCGTGAGGCGACTGGCACGGGCGGCTGCAGCTGCGCTCTGGCGCAGGCACAGAACTCAACAAGATGGCCTTTGGCTTTGCTGGGCATGGTGACGCTCCTTGCTGTGCTGCTTCGGCGACGGGGCATCGATTCGGGCGGCGTCTCCACTCGCCACGGCGACTGATTTCTGCTAAGTCGATAGCAGGCACGGTGGTGGGGCCTCAAGGGGCATCGCCACGGTGTTAGGCCGGCCCCCGCTGACTTCCCCCCCCCCCCCAAGGTCGCCGCCCGGCT
>Ga0224501_10000197_pt1 | contig 56307 bp, 56 predicted proteins | sample SF_Oct11_sed_USG_4_FD_169105 | JGI IMG/M metagenome (GOLD analysis project Ga0224501, IMG submission 169105) | Sediment microbial communities from San Francisco Bay, California, United States - SF_Oct11_sed_USGS_8_1 | ecosystem: Environmental > Aquatic > Marine > Sediment | place: USA...
CAATGTAACGGAACTTGAAAGTATTGTAGATAGAACAGTTTTTAACCCTGCTATTGATACTCTATTTTTCCCGGGTACAGTTGCCAACTATTACTGGTCGTCGTCTACGTATGTTGGTAATACTTCTAACGCGTGGTACGTCTACTTCGCCAATGGTAACGTGTCCAACAGCCCTAAGTCGAATAGCTACTATGTGCGTTGTGTCGCCAACTAACAAAACGAAGTTTTGTTAGTTGAAATGTTGAATGTTGAATTTTTAGTGTTGAATTTTGAATTTGTGCCCGTGAAGGTGACGATCCGGATCGTCACCTTCACGGGGTGTGAATCAGGCTCAAAGAGCAGATGGGGTTTGAGGGGCTGGTTTCAAAAAAGCCAACCATATAAAAAAAGATTCAGTTGTCATAAGAGTTTACGTTGACGAAGAACTGGGTTCCGGTTTCTTTGTAGAATATACTGGCAATCAAAAAGCAGAAGCCTCATGGGCATTTGTTCTTGAAGAAACACCCAAGAAATAAAACCTGTAAAAGACGCTTTGCCCCCGCTTCCTTTTGAAAAAAATATTAGAGTATTTAAGATATTATTTTGCAAAATGATAAATTATTTATTATAATAAGAATTAAAAGTTAAAATGCGCAATCTGTCGCGGGATTATTTAAAATATAAAGAGGTAAAACATGCACGAAAAAAGTATTGAACTATTAAATAAAGCGGTAGCTGACGAACTTATGGCCGTACATCAGTATATGTATTTTCATTTTCACTGTGATGATCAAGGGTTGGACCTTTTGTCAGGATTATTTAAAAGAACAGCGATAGAAGAAATGATGCATATTGAAAAAATTGCTGATAGAATACTTTTCTTAAAAGGCGATGTTGACATGAAGCCATCTTCTGAAATTGAAAAAGTTAAAGACGTAAAAAAAATGTTAGAAATAGCCAGAAACATGGAAGAAGGCAGTATTAAAGATTACAATGAATGCGCGAATGAATGTCAGAAAGTATCTGATTCGGCTTCAAAAAAACTTTTTGAAGAATTGGTGCTTGATGAAGAAAGGCATTATGGCCAATATGATAACGAACTGGGCCATTTAGAAAAATACGGCTCTCAGTATTTAGCTCTTCAGTCGATAGAAAGAAGTAAAAATATTTCAACGGGTAAAACTGAATAGAAGAGGTGCAAATTTTATTAAAAATTTATTCGTATAAAAAATAAATTGGCTTCAAAATATGTCTCTTAAATCTTAGTTTTTACCAAAAATAATCCGATAAAAATATATTGACATATTGAAAAAAGTATGTATATTATCCTGTTAAGGGTTTAATTAAAGAGGCTATGATTAAAAAATATCAAATCAACAAAAAAATTAAAAAAGAAAATAAAAAACATATTTATGATATTGACGCAGGTTTTGAAAATCTGGTAAAAAAAAATATAATTATAAGGTTTTTTCAAAGTATAACTAATCCTATAATAAATTTGTATGTGTCAATAATAAAATATTTGAATAAAAAGCACAAAGAAAAATTAACTTTGATGTTTATTCCTCATAATGAGAAAAAGACTAGAAATTTTCATATATCTAACCTTACCTTAACTGTAATTAGCAGTGTTTTTTTTATTGTTGTGCTGGCAAGTTCAGTTCTTATTGTTAATCATAATAGTACTGTGCAAGAAGTTGATAAGTTAAAAGTTTCACAAAAAGAAGCTAAAATTCAATTTTCAAAAATTCGTGATGAAATAAAATCTATAACCGGAGCCTATGAAGAAATAAGACAAAATATTGGGGCTCTTTATTCTATGTCAAATAGCAAAAAAACTGATAACGAAGATAATTTGTGGTTTGCGCAGGGCGGTGTTTCTGTTCCTATTGATGCAGAAAACAATAGTTCAGAAAAAAATGACGATATGCCTATTGAAGTGAATATATTAAACCGCATTCTTCAAGATATGAAAATATCTGAAAAACCTCTTGAAGAAATAGAAGAATTTATAGGTAAAAGAGAAAAGATAATAAAAAGCACGCCTACACTATGGCCGGTGAAAGGCTATATTGTAAATCCGTATGGTTTCATACGTCATTCAGACAAAATGAATGTATTTTTTAACAATGGTGTAGATATCGCGTCTAGTCCCGGAGCTGAAGTCGTAAGCTCTGCCCCGGGAATAGTTACTTCAGTTAAAAAAGAACAAGATACATACTGGTCGGTTACAGTAAGGCATAATTATGGGTATGAAACCATATACAAAGGGATGGAACGCGTTATTGTCAGTGAAGATGAAAAAATGAATAAAGGTGAAACCATAGGATTTATGGGGTATCCTCAAAATAGTATTGAGAGTATTTTACATTATCAAATTAAAGTAGGTGTTGAATCTCAAAACCCTATCCCTTATTTAAGTTTTATTAAAAATTAAGTAAATTAATCAATGAAAGATTCTCAAGAATCGCTACATGAGCCTATAAGTTCTTTTATAGGAGAAAAAGCGAGCTTTACGGGTGAATTCGTGCTTGAAGGCTCAATAAGAATAGATGGGGTTTTCTCAGGTAAAATACTTTCTGAAAGTAAGGTTATAGTTGGTAAGACAGGACATGTTAAAACCAACATTCAAGCTAAAATAGTTGTTGTCGCCGGTAAAGTAGACGGAAATATTTACGCTTTAGAAAGCGTTCATCTGCTTGAATCGGCTAAAGTTTATGGCGATATTATAAGCGCTAATCTTACAATGGACGATGGAGTTGTCTTTGAGGGCAGGGCCAGAATAAATAAACAGATAACCTCACCGGAATTTTTTTCATCTGGGGCATGATATAACCCGATAATAAAACAATGTTTGGCGCTTCTAGACCAGTAAATTTAAAATTTCGAAAAGACGAGCAATATAATAAAAGCAGACGTAAGGTTGATCATAATAATTCGAAAGAAGGCATCTTTCAAAGGATGATGACATCTCATGTTGAAAGTATTCATTCTGTTGAAAAAAACACAGAAAATAAAAACATTGAAGAGATGCTTACAAAATTAGAAGAATACGAAGAAAAATTAATTAATACACCTGATATCGCGAACTTTCAAAGATATAAAAATTATATTAAAAAAGTTGCAGATTTTGCTCTTGAGCAGGGTTTTACGTTAAAAAGTTTTAAAGATAGAACAAATAAGAAGTATGAATTTATTACAGTTGTTGATAGTAAATTACAAGAAATATTAATTAATATTACAAGAAGAAATAAAGATGTTTCAATAATGCTTCATATAATGGGACAAATTAGAGGTCTTATTTTAGATGTTGCTGTATGAATTGTATTCATTTGAATTATTTTATCTATTTTATATAATTTTCTATTTGACATATTTAAGCTTGAATAAATCAATAAAGTACTTTATAATAATATTATAAATGAGTAAGTACAAAAGAAAACATAAGATATCACTAAATCTTGGCGGAGGAGCTGCCCGTGGTTTAGCCCATATAGGGGTTATTCGTGCTTTAAATGAAGAGAAGATTCCATATGATATTGTTATTGGTATTTCAATGGGAGCCATTATTGGTTCTATATATTGCGCTAATCCAGATGTAAATTTTTTAGAAGAGAAATCTATTGAGCTCATTAAGTCTGAAAAATTTAAAGAATCTGTTATAGGCAGCTGGCATAACGATTATCAAAAAAGCGCGAATAATATAATAAAAGTTATTAATAAATTTTATAAACAGACAGGAATTATAAGCAAAATACTGCTAAGTACCGGCATTTTAGATTATGATGAAATAGATAATTTATTAAGCGATTATATCCCTGATATTAATATTGAAGAAACTGATTTTCCTTTTGTGTGTGTAGCGGTAGATTTAAATAAGGGTCAGTCAGATTTATTTCAAGAGGGTTCTATAAGAGACGCGGTTTATGCTTCATCAAGTATGCCGCTAGTGTTTGCTCCTAGGGTAATTGGCAATGCAGAATATATTGATGGCGGCGTATTAGATAAATTAGGTATTGATGCTTCAGAACGATTAGGTATTCCTTATACAATAGTTTCTGATGTTTCAAATGAAAAGATAGAAAAGAAAATTATAAGAAATGGTCTTGATGTGATGTTTTATATGGAAGAAATAGCATCACGATACCGCCGAAAAAAACAACTCGAAAGGGCGACAGTTGTATTAAATCCTATTCATAAAGATATTCACTGGTCAGATTATTCTTCTTACAGAGAAATGATTGATTCTGGTTATGAAACAACAAAAGATAAAATTGGCGAAATTAGGCATAAATTAAAAACAGTTCATCCCTTTAAAAAATGGTTTTTTTTTGAACATCGAAAACTCAAAAAATAGATTTTCAAATTAAAATTATTTTTATCAAATTTTAAGTACACGTCTTTCAAAAGCGATAATATATAAAAGACATACTATTGGAATTTAATAATGATTGAATTATTAGAAAATAATATTTATCGCGGTTATAGAGTTAAGCTAATAGTGGCCGTAGAGCGTGATAATATGATTAAAACAAGAAATCAAATTATAGTACCTAAGGTATATGATACTCTTGAAGAAGCTCAAGCGCATGTAGAGATGGATTTGAAGTATAGATTGTCTGATAGTTTATATTTTAGATCGCAAAAATTAGGATATGCTTTAGTTCGATATAGCCGTGAAGCTTCTTTAAATACATACATCTCATATAGAATTGTTCCATTAATGCTTGAAAAAAACCAGTTTTCAGCGGGCTTATATATTAAGCCAATAGATACACAAAAAATCTAACAATAAACTGCGAAATTAATTTAAAAGGATTCTTCCAGTTTAAATTTTGATAAAAAAATGGAATTGAAATTATAAGAAAAAAGAATAAAATGTAAACAGCCTTTGCGGAACTTGTACATAAAAGAATAATTAAGATTATTTGCGAAATTTGAATTACCGGTATAAGAAAATGTGTATTTAGAAGGCTGGGCATTTTTTTTTGAAAATAAAAACCCTGCTGCCATATATTAAAAATTTGTCTGTAAATATTGAATATGGGATATTTAGATAATAAAAGTCTGCTCTTTATTTTTTCTGACTTTGCTATTTTCTTTTTATATTTTGTAGATAAAAAATATAAAAAGAACTTATAATCCATTTTCTTATTATTAAAATAATTTTTTAAGGTTTTTGCCACTGATTTTTTTTCTTTTATATTTAGGTTAAGCCACAGTTTTTTACATTCATTTAAATTCAGGGCGAGAAAATTAGAATTTGTTGAAAACATTTTTAAATAAAAAGAGTTATAAAAAAACATTTGCTCTTTTCGCCATATAGAAAAAATATATGAGAGAGTAGAATATGTTTTTTTATAAATAAAATTTACAACTAAATTGTCAGAATATTTATTTATAAATTTTTTATCATTTATAAAAAGTGAATTTTGAAAACTGGGAAAGCTGGCTATATGATTTTCAGATGATACATGGTTTGCTAAATGAAGAATGTCTCTAGGGTATATAATAATTTCATTGGGAACAAAAATTAATATATTTGAACGGCACTTGCTGTAGATAGTTTTAAATATCCGCAGAGAATTTTTATAAGCGTGCTCGGGTAGTCTCCAGAATCTAAATTCAGGATATTTTATTGTATTTTTTAAGAATAAAATTGGACCATGATAAAAAATTAAAACTTCAAGGTTTAGCTTTTTATTTTTTTTCTGCCATAACGATAATATCTCTAAATTTTTAAAAAATACAGGGTTATCTTTTTGCCAGAGTAAAAGAACGGTTATACTGTTTACGTTATTAGCCATTTTAATTAATACACAAAAAAGTCATGTCATCTTCAGATTGTGTGCGCAAACCCTTATAATTTTTTATACTTTTTGTTAATAACGGTATTAAGTTTTTTTTCTTTCCATTCTCTTTGATAAATGTTTTTAGACGATGAAGGCCAAAAGTTTCAGTATTATCATTTTGTGATGGTCTGGCTTCAATAATTCCATCGGTGTATAAAAATAATTTCCAGCTTGTTTCATTAAGTTTTACCTCATCATTCTTCCAAAAATTTCCCTGAAAAGCCCCTAAAAGCCTGCCTTTATTTGTAATTTCTGTTAATTTATCTTTATTAAAAAGAATAGCGGGTAAATGACCGGCATTTGAAAAGGTAATTAGTTTTTTATCAGCAGCTACATGAAAAGCAAATGCTGTTGCAAAGTATTTAGAAAAAGTTTTGTAAATTTGTTCATTTAGTAAGCTTAAGAGTAAAGCAGGGTTTTGACCAGTTTCATACATTGAATTTTCAAGAAAGGCCCTTGACATAAGCGTTATAATCGCCGGTGCTACGCCATGACCAGATACATCAAAAATAATACCAGATAAAGAATTATCTTTTAATTTCACAAGATGAAAAAAGTCTCCACCAAGCTGATGCATAGGATCAAAATGATATTTAAAATTCCACTGGGGCCTTAATTCAATTGGTTTAGGTAAAAAATTTTCCTGTAGTTTTTTAGTTAAATTAAGCTGGTTATTGAGTTCCTGATATTTCTTTTTTAATTCAAGTCTCAACTCTTTTTGTTCAATAAGATTTTGCATTTTTATTGTTAGTTCTTCGGGGTGAAATGGTATTGTAATAAATTCATCAATACCCATTGAAAGTGTATTTCTTGTTGAGATACTTTTAGTGTCTGGTGATATAACTATAAAGGGCATATATTTTAAATCGGGATTATTTTTTAGTTTAGATATAAGTAGCAGAGATTTATTTTCAATTTTTTCAAAATAAAGCAATATTATATCGGGCAGACGCGTTTTTGAAAGGCTATAATATTTTTTTTCTTCTTTAATAAATGTAAGTGAATAATAATTTACTAAAACTTTTTCTAACAAAATTTTAATTTCTGAGGTTGAATTTAAAACAAATATTTTATGTAATATTGATGTGGTAACAATACTGGTTTTTTTTTGTTTTAAATTAAGTTCATTTTTAATATCTGCGTATAATTTTTCTTTTTGCTGATAAGAAAGATAAAAATTATTAGGCGCTTGTACCATGTTGTAATTTGTTTTTTCTTTTTTTAAGACAGGCATTTTTAAAATAAACCGGGTATATTTATTTACTTCACTTTCTACCGTTATTTTCCCTTTGTGAAGCTTAGTAAATTCTTTTACAATAGAAAGACCAAGTCCGCTGCCTGTTTGTGATATACCTTTGTCGTCTAGAAATTGCCAGAATTTATGAAATATATTTGAAAGATATTTTTTGGGTATGCCATTGCCAAAATCTTTTACTTCAATCTCATAATGATTTTTATCTGTCTCTTCAAGGCGAATGATAATTGCTTTATTGGGCAAATTATGCTTTATGGCGTTGCTGATTAAATTATTTATAATTTTTTCTATTTTTTCAGGATCAAATAGCGTGTGTATGGGAGTTTCAGGTATATTTAAAATAAATTTCATATTTTTTTTAAGTATAATATCTCTGAAAATTTCAGATATTCTTTTTATAAACTGTGCTATATCATCAAATACAAAATTTACATCTGTTTTTTTTGATTCAAGCTTGGCCGCATCAAGAAGAGAGTTTATCATAGTTATAATCTTATAGGTGTTGTATTTAATGTTTTCAATTGATCTTTTTTGTTCTTCATTAATATTATCACCCTGGTTTAACAAAGAATCGAGAGGTATTGTCATAAGCGATAAAGGAGTTTTTATGTCATGGCTAATATTCGTAAAAAAGTTAGTTTTCATTTCATTTAAGCGTTTTAATTCAAGATTTTTTTGTTGAATTTCTTTCGTCCTTTCTTTTACCCGTTGTTCAAGTTCTGCATTTATTTGTTCTAAATTAACTTTATAATCTAATCTTGTTATATGTGAACCTATTTCTATTTTCAATATTCGAAGTATGTGCAGTATATATTCTTCATCATCTTTAGGCTTCCAGCTTATTAATATATATCCTCTTTTGATGTTTTCAGATATAAGAGGAAAAAATAAAATTTTTTCTTGTTTTAAAGACAATTCTTGAAAGTTATTTTCTTTTGTTATGATAAGTTCATTGTTTTCTATATAAATATTTTGTATTTTTGGGGCCATCATCATCCATTTTTCTTCAGTAAAAAAATTATAATTGTTACCATGAGCATCAGAAACAGAAACACAGAATTTTTTTAACCTTAAACGGGTTAATAAATAATTATAATAATTTTTGCCAAGCTGTAAAAAATCTATTATTTCAAATTGAGATTCAGTAAGGTATACGAGATTTTTATACTGATTTGAGATAAAAGTATTAATATTTTTTAACCGGTAATTAATTACAATAGTTATTACAAATGTATAAAAAGCGGTTCCATAGGGCAGTAATTTAGGCAGATTATGCAAGTGTAAGGTCCCTCCAACGTCAATAAAGCTAAAAATAGTTAAAAGGATATTGGCGCCCAATAAAAATATAGTATCTTTTTTTTCTTTATTAAAATTGTAAATGTGATTTAAAAAGCCGTAAATAAAAGCTATAAATAAATAAACTTGCCATACACGAAGAACTCCAACCATATAATAAGTTGCAGGAGATAGAAAAACAGCGATATGTAGTAAAATACCTGCAAAAACATAAATTTTAATATATAGATTGTGCTTCAATGAAAATAATCGGTATACAAATAGGGTATAAAAGATAGGCACATTAAATAGAAAAAAATACTCTATTTTTTTTAAGAGTATAAAATCAAAACTATTAAGATCGAAAAATAAATATTTTGTATTTTCATAGAAGAAAATGTACAAACCAATTGCACATGAAGTTAAGCCAAAATAAAGTGTTTCTTTATATTTTCTAAAACTTTTATAGAGAATAAGAAAATATGTGCCTACCACAAACGAGGCTAAGGCAATTAGTCCGTCTATAAAATTTTTAACAAAATCTGCTTTTTGTATTTGTTGAAAATCGCTTATATAAATATCTGCCGCTTCAATACCAGCATGGTTTTGCGGCGGCGGTTCATAAATTCGAATAGAAATAAGGTTTTCCCCCTTTTTAAGAAACGAGGGTGGAATAAGATAGTTTCTTCTTACGTCATATGCCTGGTTTTCTTCAGGAGGCATTTTACCTGTTTTGCCTATTAAAAATCCATTTATATATGTTTCATCTATTGATTTAATTTCTCCTAAATAAATGCCTAAAACTTCCTGAGGTATTCTATCAAGATAAAAAATTTTTCTAAGCCATAAAAATCCTGTATGTTCAATTTTCTTTTGTTTAAAAAGTCTTCCCGGCATTTGAAGATAATTTATATTATTCTGCGGTATAAAGTCAGGGTTAGATAAATCTTTATTATCAAGATTAAAGAATTCCCATTTTCCATTTAAGTTCAGATAAAAATTTTCATTTAATTGATTTTTGGCCTGAGAAAAAGTATTTGATACAATAGTAAAAAAGAAAAAAGCATATAAAAAAAATTTTATTTGTTTTTTTTTGATTGTTATAGGGTTACAGCATTTAATCATAGTGATTAGCTTACAGTTTCTTAAAAATAAGTTTCTATTTTATTCAAATAAAAACTTATTTTTGTTTAGTATTCAAATAAAAACATAAGCAGTCAAGTTGATTTTATGTTTTTATAGAACATTAAAAAGGGACATAATGACGAATTATGTCCCATGGGTATGTGTTTCGTATTTTATAATATTTTTCTTTCACTCTAAAAAATATTGACGATGAGTTTATATTTTTTTTTGTACCGAAAAGTTATGCCAATAGGTAGCGCTGATAAATTTAAAATTATAAGGATGGTGTAAAATGCAGTTAACAGGACTAAAATACGGTAAAAAAATCTTAGATATGGTTGAATTTCCCGTTGCTTCTATGTTAGATGAAGAGGCTTCTCATGATGAGATAAAAAAACTTATAGACGCTCACGGCGGTAAATGCGTAGTCAAACCAGTTTTTCAAGGCGGTGTCGGTAAAAAAGGTAAAGCAGGCTTAGTTAGAATTGTTTCTAGTGTTTTTGAGGCAATTGAAGCAAAAAAAGATTTATTTTTTGCGAAGCATTCCACTGCGGGTAGAACAGTTCAGGCAAACGGCGTTACTTTTGAAGGATTCATTCCATCTGATGCAGAGATTTACGTAAGTATTACTTCATCTACTATTTTAAGGGCGCCGGTGATGACAATTATTGTTGAGGGCGGTGTGGATGTCGAAGAAGTTGATGAAGATAAAAAAAGAGTCATTCCTTTTAATCCTATTACCGGTATAAAAACTTTTCATTTGGTAAACGCTTTAAATGAATTAAATTGTCCGGCAAAATACATCAGTCCTCTGGTTCAGCAGCTGCCTAAATTGTGGCAGGCCTATGACAACTATGGTCTTTTAACCTTAGAGTTAAACCCTATAAGAATGGCTAACATGGGCGGAAGATTTGTACCCATGGCATGTGATATAAAAGTTGGTTTTGACCAAGATAATCCGGCGCATAAAAGATTAGGTTATGCTGAAGAAACATTTTCATCTGATATTACGCAGTTTGAGGCAGAGGTCAATATGTTAAGAACATACCAGGGACAGTCTGACGTAACAGAGTTAAATAAAGAGGGTAGTATACTTCCTTTTATTTTTGGCGGCGGGGCAAACAGTGCGGCTACTGAAGTCTTGGGAGATAAAGCTATTATTTCTTCAGATTTTGGCGGTAATCCTCCCTATGAAAAAATGAAGGCAATAAGTGATATTTGTTTTAAACACTGGTTAAAAAAAGCAAATATTCTTTTAGTTATAGGCGGTAAGGCCAATAATACTGATATATTTGTGACTTTTAAGGCAATTTTCGATTCATTAAAAGAAAATATAAAACTTAATCCAGATATCCAGATTGTAATTGGCCGCGGCGGTCCAAATCTTATAAAAGGTATGGTTTATGCCAGAGATATCATGGATACATTAAAAGTACCGTATAGAGTTTTCGGGTTTGATTCAAGTATGGTAGGTGTGTTGCAGTATACATTACAGTTAGATGACTGGGTTATTGAAAACAAAAACAAGTTGCAGAAAAAAGCGGCTAGTTAAAAAATATTTAATAAAGAAGAAGGAGAATAAAATGTCAAAAAAAGAATTTAAATTACCATTTCCATATTATGTTGGAATCAAATCTTTAGATGAAATAGTAAATAAAAAAACTCGTGTATGTATTATGAATATACTAGGCGGTGAGAGTTCAACAGTTACTCCTGTTTCTCACCGATACAGCGGAGGTAATGTGGTAGCCGGTGTTCAATATGGCCGTTCAGGATCTAAGCTAGAGACTCCGGCAGGAGATATTCCTGTTTATGGCAGCATTAAAGAAGTAATCTCGGCAGGTCATCATTTTGATACAGGTGTTGTTTACTTGCCTCCAACAGCTGTAAATCATGCTGTTTCAGAATTATGTTCTCAAAATGATGATCTTAAAAAAATTGTAATAGTTACAGAAAAAATAGCCGTAAGAGACGCGCGTTATATTCGGTGGGGCTGCCAGCAAAGAGGCGTTGACGTATTCGGAGCAAATTCACTGGGCATAGCAAATGCCTGGGATAGAGTACGTGTTGGCGGCGCTCTGGGCGGCGATAAACCAGAAGAAAGTCTGGTTAAAGGCAGTGTTGCCATTTACAGCAACTCTGGAAATTTTTGTACCACGATATCTGAATATATTAAAACAGCGGGCTTTGGCACTTCTACTATATTAAGTTCAGGCAAAGATATTTATATTCACTTCGCGCTGCCAGAGTTTTTATACGCGGCGGAAAACGATCCGCGAACAAAAGTAGCGGTTGTTTATATTGAGCCGGGCGGCTATTATGAAAAAATGGCTCTTGACTGGATAAAAGATGGTACGATTCCTTTCTCTAAACCGATTGTGGCTGTTGTTACGGGACGGTGGAAAAAGAATCTGGCCAGAGCGGTGGGGCACGCGGGCGCCATAGCCGGCGGCGGTGATGATGCAGAAGCCAAAGAAAAGTGGTTTGATACTTATTTTGGGGTATCTGAATTCAATGAGCAAAAACCTACCAATGTTTCTGAAAAAGGGGTTCGCGTAAGTACCATTCAAGATATTCCAGCGGCTGTTGCTTCTGTTATGAAAAAAATAGGTCAAAAATCAGATTTTGAACCTATTGGCGATTTAAGCCTTAAACCTTGGTTTGTAAATGATCAGAAAATAGAATATTCTCCTAAACTTATAATAAAGCCTGTTGAAGCAATGTCTCCATATAATATTGAGATTAAAGAGGCCAACAAGCAAGTAGGGGGGCAGTTTATTCGTGAAAGTATGAGAAACCGCTCAGGCGTATCTTACATGGATTCTAAAAGTCAGATAACTTATATCCATAATCATTCTCTGCTTCATATCGTTAAGTATCCTTTTGCGGCTACATCGATATTTGCTGTTACGAGCCAAATTCCAGATGAGACTGAGACAAAAGTACTTACGCCTGTAATTAATTATTTTGCGGCAAAAGGCAGTAAATATATTAATCAAGCCATTGAAGCAAGAAAAAATGGAGCTTCGCCAAACGCCTATCTGGCGGCATCAGTACTAACATCAGGCAATAATGAAATGTATCAGCTTTTAACAGAATATACTTCAAAACTAATAGATATGTTTTATCTGGATATTAAAGGTGATTTACATATTAAAGATAAACTTATTGCCGAAAAATTAAAAGAAAAATCGATTTTTTCAACTTCAAAAATTACAGAAGAAGATGAAAGAGTATCTGAATATTTAAATTCTATTGTTAAAAAATATGGTTTAGAAACCATTTTTACACGATACGCGGCTGAATATAATTTAAAAAATAAGGCAGACGCTAAAAGAGCAAATCCGGTTCTTTTAACTATTGCCTGTATTTTGCTTAGCTCTGCGTGGAAGCCATTAGCTGAAAAACAAATAACCAGAAAAAACGCCGAAGATTTGCCCACATACTTGGCTTTAAATGGCGTTATTGTTTCATGTGCCGCTCTAAATTCTGATAAAAATAGCTTTTATCAAGAATTAACCGCATTGAAAAAATTAGATATACTAGAGACTGAATTTACGTCAACCTGCTTTCAGGTTTTGTTTAACCGCGTTCCTGAAGAAAAAGAGCTTTTTGAATTAAACGCTTTATTGAATTTAACTATTACAAACGGCGCGGGAACAATTAGCGCGAAGGGTTCAAAAGAAAGCGTAAGCGCCGGAAACTATATATCAACAGCATACGCCGGATTTATGATGAATACTGGGTTTGTTCATGGCGGTAACGGCTATGAAGCTGTAGATTTTTTAATTAATGAACTGGGTGATTACGATCCGTATACTCAAAAACAAGCTTCCTGGGATAAAAATTTAGAAGGCATGGCCGATAAAGTTGCCAATGCGTATAATGAATATAAAAAACAGGAAAAAGCAAAAGGAAATAATGATTATAAAAAAATTCCCTGTACAAACCATCCGGTATTTAAAGGAAAACCTGTAAATATTGACCCAAGAGAAGATTACGTAAGAGGTTTATTTAAAGAAAAATCTCTGGTAAATCCTTTCCTTGAGTTTTATCATCATCTGGTAGTAAAACTTCACGAAGTAGGCGCCACAAAAAATGTATTCTGTGTAAATATTGATGCTGTTATAGCGACAGTTTCATTGGGATTATTCTGGAAGCAGTTTAAGAAAAATGAAATAAGCGAGCAAGAAATGCAGGATATTGTTTTTACACTGTTTTTATTTGCCCGTATGGTTGGTTGTTCAGCAGAAATTGCTGATCATAGAAACCGCGGTACTAATATGGACTGTAGAACACCGGCGAGTGAAATGACTTACGCACGCTAAGTCAGTTGCCTTGTTAAACAGTTTTTTGTTGAATGTGAATAATTTTAACCGGGCATTCAGATTGAGCCTTTAGGTTCTCTGAAAGCTCGGTTTCTAATATTTGGCCAACCGACCATTCTTTTTTGTTAATCGAATCTATAATTTCAGATTTACCGTCTGCTTCATTCATGTGCCATGTGTCAGGAGCCAACTGACAGCATACCCCGCAGCCTATGCATTTACTTCTTTGTTGAGATATTGTGTATTTATTTTGTTTTATCATGTTGTACGCTTAGCGGGGCTTTGTTTTGATAGGGGTTGTGTAAGAAGACAAGCCACAGAGCTATGGAGTACACAGAGAAGCTAATAAATTCAATGTTTCTTCTCTGTGCTCTCTGCGTTCTCTGTGGCAAGATTCTTACTTGTTGCACAGCCCCTATCAAAATGAGAATGTAATTATTCAATTAGTTTACGACCTTTTCAAGAATATACACCTTATCTCCGGGTCTTACTCTTTTAGATACAGGAAAAGTAGCTATAGATTTTTGAACACCTAATTGAATATTGTTTTTATTTTCATCTCTAAGTTCTGTAACATTTTCCCATAATACTCCGGTGGTTGTGCCTGTAATTAAAACTTTATTATTTACGGGAAAATCGGCCGCTTCAATAAAAATTTGCGCTATACCTGCTTTTTGAAAATACTTTTGAATTTTACCAATAAAAACCTTTGTTTCTTTGGCCACGGAGCCCTCGGCTTTACTCCATATCTCTTTCTTGCCGCCTAAATAATAGCCGTCAAAAAATCCGCGGTTATAAACTGTTTTTAGTTTTTTAAGCCATTCATTTATCTTTTCTTTTGAATAAGTTTTGTTTTGTAAAGCCTGTAAAGCTTCTTTATAGCAACGAATAGTAATATCCACATAATCGGGCGATCTACCGCGTCCCTCTATTTTTAAAACAGAAACTCCCGACTCAACAACGTTATCCAGAAAATCAATGGTACATATGTCTTTAGGTGACATTACATATTCATTATCAATTTCAAGAGGCATACCTGATTCTTTATCAATAATTTCATAAGCCCTGCGGCATGGCTGTTTGCAGGCTCCTCTATTTGCCGATGAATTGTCTGTGTACAAACTCATTCCGCATCTCCCTGAGATTGCGATACAGAGCGCGCCATGCGCGAAAATTTCTATTTTAATTTTTTCGCCTGATGGACCTTTGATATTTTGCTTCTCAATTTCTGAAGTAATATTTTTAATCATTTTTAAATCAAGTTCACGCGCTAAGACAATTGTATCTGCGTAGGCAGACCAAAATTTTACTGTTTCAATATTTGAAACAGAGAGCTGCGTAGAAATATGGACGGGAATTTTTTGTTTTATGGCTTCGGTTATAGCGGCAGTATCAGCTGCAATAACCGCGCTTACCTGAATTTCTTTTGCTTTTTTTAATATGTTTTTAGTTAATATTAAATCGTGATCATAAAGAAGAGTGTTTAAAGTTAAGTAGTATTTTATATTATTTTTTTGACATATCTCGGATATAGTTTTCATGTCGTCAAAATTAAAATTTGCTGAAGAGCGAGCTCTCATATTTAAATGATGAACTCCAAAATAAATAGAATCACATCCCGCGTTTATGGCAGCTTGTAATGATTCAAAAGTTCCGGCTGGCGCTAATAACTCAATATTCTTCATTCATTTGAGATTATTTTAATATTTTTAATTTGTCAAGCAAGAAAAAATAAACGATACGAGTAATAAAAAACCGGCGGATTGCCGCCGGTTTTATTTTGATTAGTTTACTTTATCAATTTTGATTCTATTATATAATATTATAAAAAAATCGTCAAAAAAATTGAATCATTTTTTAATAATAAATTATATTTTAGACATGGCTTTGTTACAGCTATCATCAGAGCCTCTTAGAGACCTTCACTGCTTTGCTTAAAAAGGCTGCATTACATACAAGCTGAGCTTATTGTATGAAAAGTATCATTTTCTTAGTCACTGCAACATTCGGATTCTTTTGTATAGGCAGTGTCATTTGAAGTATTGAAATTTATAGAACCTATAATTTCAATAGGATTTTTAACTTCAAAGTAAAATGAAAATAATATATATTTACCTGTAAATACTTGTTGAACAGAAATCAAATGTACCAAAAAAACTGTATTTAAATACAGTTTCTATTTATTTTAAAGCTGAAGAAGCATTTCTCTATATTTTGGCACCGGCCATAGACTATGTGGTATTAAGGTCTCAAGCATATCTACAATATCTCTTATTTTTTGTGTTTCGTTAAGCAAATTCTTATATGCTTCACCTGATTTTTTAATATCTGATATATTTTCAGCTTTTATTCGGGCAGTTTCAATATTTTCAGATTCAATTTTTAATTTATTGCAAAAATCTGTTATTGTAAGCGCTAAGTCTTTTATTTCTTTTGACTTTTCTTTACCTAAAACAGACTCACTTAATTGAATATTTGTTAAAAGCGTATTTAAATATTCAATTGCTGCAGGTAAAAATCGGGTCATTGCCATACTATAAAACACACGAGCTTCTATATCAATCTGTTTTGTATAATTATGCATATTGATAATATAACGTGATTCAAGTTCCCGTTTATTGTAAACCTTGGTTTTCTCAAAAAGCTCAATCGTATTTTTTTCAATAATAGCCGCTAACGCGTCAGGAGTTTTTTTAAAGTTAGGCAGTCCTCTTTTTTCAGCTTCTTTTTCCCACTCTTTTGAATAATTGTCACCTTCAAAGCATACTTTTTTAGAAGCAGAATACATTTCTCTAATTGTGTCAACAGCGGCAGAATTAAAGTCACTTCCATTTTTCATTTTTTTATCAATTGCTTCTTTAGCCTCAATTAAAGCGGCCGCCATGGCACTATTTAAAACCGTAATTGCAGTAGAAGGAGTTTGATTTGATCCTACGGCTCTAAATTCAAATTTATTGCCAGTAAAAGCAAAAGGTGAAGTTCGGTTTCTATCGGTGTTGTCTCGTGGTATGGTAGGAATTTTATCAATACCGATAGAAAGCCATGCTTTTTCTGTAGTTTCAGTAATTTTACCCTTTTCTAAATCATTTAATACTCTGGTTAAAAGTTCTCCTAAAAAAACAGAAATAATAGCCGGTGGAGCTTCATTGGCTCCTAAACGATGGTCGTTACCGGCAGAGGCAATAGAAATTCTTAATTCTTTTGAATGGTCATATACCGCTTTAATGGCGCATACTAAAAATACCAAAAATTGCAAATTAGACTGTGGAGTGTTACCTGGCTCTAACAGATTTTCATTTTTATCGGTTGACATGCTCCAGTTATTATGTTTGCCTGAACCATTTACTCCCGCAAAAGGTTTTTCATGAAATAAGCAGGCTAGATCCATCCTTTTGGCGATTCTATCCATTAAATCCATTAAAATCTGGTTGTGATCAACAGCTACGTTTGCTTCTTCAAAAATAGGCGCGAGCTCAAATTGATTAGGGGCCACTTCATTGTGTCTCGTTTTTAACGGAATACCCAGTTTATATGCTTCTGTTTCTACATTGGTCATAAATTCAAATGCTTTCTCGCAAATATTACCAAAATACTGATCTTCAAGTTGCTGGTGTTTTCCCGGAGGATTACCGAATAATGTTCTGCCTGTTTGAATAATATCAGGACGGCTTTCATAGAATTTTCTTTGTATAAGAAAAAACTCTTGTTCACTGCCAAGTGTTGAAAATACTTTTTTAGCCGGACTTTTAAATAGCTTTAAAATATCTAAAGCAGCTTTATTTAATGCTTCAACAGATCGTAAAAGAGGCGCTTTTTTATCTAGTATTTCGCCGGTATAAGATATAAAAATACTGGGTATGCAAAGTGTATTGCCGTGTGGATATTCAATAACAAAAGCGGGGCTTGTGGGATCCCAAATAGTATAGCCTCTGGCTTCAAATGTAGATCGAATACCCCCAGAAGGAAAGGATGAAGCATCTGGTTCACCCTGAATTAACTGCTTTCCTGAAAATGATTCAATAACTTCACCGCTTTTAGAATGAGAAATAAAAGAGTCGTGTTTTTCTGCCGTATAACCAGTCATAGGCTGAAACCAGTGTGTATAGTGAGTGCAGTTCCTCGAAATGGCCCAGTCTCTCATTGCCGTGGCAGCTATATTAGCTGTTGGTATATCTAATTTTTCATTGCTTTCAATAGCGTTTATTAGTTTTTCATATGCTTCTTGAGGAAGCGCCCTTTCCATTTTTTCAAGATCAAATACGTTGATGGCAAATATTTCAGATGCCTGTTGAATTTTTTTTTCGTTACTCATATGGTGCAGGAAAAAAAATGAATTTGGGTAGTCAATTTATATATTGGGTTTTATATAAAAATTACATTGAAAAAGTATATATTCTATATGCAATAGATTATATTATCTCAATAATTATTTTTTCTTTATTGTTTTTTTCTGCCGGTAGAACCTCGCCAATAATCTGAAAGTCTTTGATATTTTTTTCTTTTATTTTTAATTTTAAATCATTTAACGCGTATGGATTTATGGCCGCTAAAAGTCCGCCGGATGTCTGCGGATCAAATACGATATACGGCGCCAGTTTATTATTTGTTTTAAAGTGAATAAAATTTTCAACGTACTTTTTATTTTTATTGGTCCCCCCCGGATATATGTTTTGTTCTAAAAGCTTCTCTGTTCCTTCAAAAACTTTTAGTTCTTTCATGTTAATAGCGGCTCTTGTTTTTGACGCTTTCATCATCTCAAATAAATGACCAGCCAGGCCAAACCCTGTTATATCGGTTACCGAATGAACGGCATTGCCTATTTCATAAAGAGCATCTTTCGCGTTTTTATTAAGAGAGCTCATGCTTTTGTAAACTGCTTCTTCAAGGGGCGCGGGGCATAAATCTTTTTTTACGGCGGTTGTCGCTATTCCCGTGCCAAGAGGTTTTGTTAATATTAAAATATCTCCCGGTTTTGCGCCTTCATTTAGCCATATTTTTTGGGGGTCAGCAATACCTGTCACGCTTAATCCGAATTTTGGTTCGTTATCTTCTATAGAATGTCCGCCTAAAATTTGAATACCGGCTTCGGCGCATTTATCTACGGCGCCCTGTAATATTTTTTGAATTATTTTATGCCCTAGTGTTTCAATAGAAAAAGCCGAAACAGAAAGCGCCGATATAGGTTCCGCGCCCATAGCATAAACATCAGAAAGCGCGTTGGCCGCGGCTGTCTCGCCAAAACGGTATGGGTCGTTTAGTATGGGGGTAAAAAAATCAACGGTATTGACAATAGCTGTATCTTTATTTATTAAAATAACAGACGCGTCATCATAGGTTTCAAAACCTCTGATAATTTTAGGATAACCCGATTGTTTCTTTAGTTTTGGTTGTTTAATATTTTTAAGAAGATTTTTTAAATCACTTGCGGCCATTTTACATCCGCATCCCGCGCCGTGACTATATTGCATTAGAGGTTTCATTATGACAAAATATTTGAAGAATTTCACAAGTCTATATTTTTTTATTTACTTCTTTTAAAAATCATATTTTCATAATGAGAAAGCCGCGCGAACTGAACAATACTTAAATATAAAGCCATTTCAAATTATTATTGACAAAACAAATAAATGTAATTACATTGTAGTTATGAAAACAAAGCTTGTTGACATTGGTAATTCAAAAGGTATTCGTATTCCTAAATCTTTTATTGAAAAGTGCCAATTGAAAAATGAACTAGAACTTGACCTTGTAGATGATACAATTATAATAAAGAAATATAGCGGTAAAATAAGAAGCGGCTGGCGTGAGGCATTCGAAAAAATGAATAAAAACAATGAAGATGTTTTAATCGCAGGTAACATTACTGATAGTTTTGAAAAAGATTGGGAATGGTAATTCTTCAATACGAAATTTGGATGGTTCGTTTAGATCCTACGCTAGGTCATGAAATAAAGAAAACCAGACCAGCTTTGGTAATATCTCCTGATGAAATAAATTTAACTATAAATACAATCATGATTGCGCCAATGACGACAAAATCAAAAATATATCCTACTAGAATCGCATGTAAATTATTAAATAAAAAAGGTTATATTGTTTTAGACCAAATAAGAACTATTGATAAAGTACGCTTCATTAAAAAACTTGGCAGATTAGATTTCGGCAAAATTAAACTAGTTAAACAAATTATAAAAGAAATGCTGGTTGACTAAGTTATAAAAGATATTCACAAAATCTTATTTACTTTAAATACTAACCTCATATTGTCCCAGTCGGCTTTTTCAAGAACAACCGAAAGCGAAGCTCCAAGAGCAATAACTTTTTGAAACTTATCGAGAACAACCCGAAAGTCGTCAAGTGATGTAAGTTCTCTTTTTCGGCTTACGGACTCTGCCGGTATGAAGCCCTCTAACTGGGGGTCTTGCAGTTGAATGAAAAGACCATAAGAGTTAAAACCGGTAAAATAAGCCTTAAACTCTGCTCCTTCTTTGCCTTGAAAAAAACGTACTGACATTAACTTAATCGTAGTTCTTTCGGCTTCCATCGCCAGTTTTTCAAGCCGGTTTATTTCTTTTGCGACTGATTTAAGTTCAATTTCTTTATAAGAGAAAGGTTTATGTTCTAAAAAGTCGCTTAACTGCCGGTGAACTACAAGGTCGCTGAATCTTCTGATAGGCGAGGTAAAGTGTGTGTATTTATTAAAACCTAGTGCCCAGTGACCAAGAGATTCTTTTGAATATTCGGCTTTGCAAAAACAGCGCAGCAATAAATAATTAAATACGCTTTCTTCAGTTGAGCCTTCAACTTTTTTTAAAGCTTTTTTTATTTCATATTCACTGGTTGATGATAAAATTATTTTATGCCCGAATAACGATAAGAATTCATTTATTTTTTGAAGATTTTCAGATGGAATGGGTTCATGAATACGGTGTAATATGGGTATTTTATTTTCATCAGCAAAAGCAGCGGCACAGGTATTCGCGCTTAACATAAATTCTTCAATAAGCCGGTGAGATTTTAATCTTTCTTTATGAAGCACAGCAGTCATTCGGCCGTGTGCGTCTGTAACAGGTTCCTGCTCTGGAATATTTAAGTCAATTCTGCCGTGTGAAAGTCTTTTGTTCAAGAGAATTTCTGCTATATTCCAAAAAGGTTTTATTGAAGAGTTCTTTCTTGACAGATCTTTTTCTGCCTCTTTATAGGTAAATCTTTTGTTAATAAAAATAATTGATTTGTAAAAATGAAAACTTTCTATATCGCCTTGATTGTTGATTTTCATTTCGCAGGTAAAAGCCAATCTTTTTGTTTTTGGTTTTAAGCTGCAGTAATCTTCAGAAAGAACAAAAGGCAGCATGGGTATTACCGTGTTAATTAAATAATATGAATTGCCGCGGCTTAAGGCTTCTTGGTCAAGAGGGTTGTTTTTTTCTGTATAAAAAGAAACATCGGCAATGTGTACATACGCTGTATATCCATTCAAGGTTTTTTCAAGAGAAATAGCGTCATCAAAGTCTTTGGCATCATCGCCGTCAATAGTAATTGTATAAAGCGTAGATAAGTTTTTTCTTAATTTATTTTTAAATTCTTTCGCGGCTTTTTCTTTTAGTTTTTTTCTCGAAGGAACAACCGATTCGGGATATTTTTCAGGCAGTGAATACTTAAGCGCGATTCTTTTTATGTCTGAGGCAAGAGTATTAGAGTCACAAATTTCAATATGATGAAAAACTTCAAGATTGCGAACCGAGGCTTTATCATTTATAGTTTTGTCTGAAAAATTTAATGATTTTAAGACACTTAAAGGTATACCACTTTTTAAAAAAGTATCCGCGGGTTTTACAATAATATAGCTATTTTTTTCAAGCTCCCATTTCGTCTGTAAAATGCCAAAAGAAGAATCTGGTGTATCGGGTAAAAAAATTAAATAACCGTTTGTTTTTTTCTCAATTACTTTCGCGAAAAATTTATTTTGAAACAAGTTGAGAATTTTAACTATGTTTCCTTCATAGCGATTTTTTTTCTTTGATGAAATTTCTAGAAGAACCTTGTCGTAATTTCTTGCCTGATTTCTGTTTTCAGGATAAATAATAATATCTTTGTTAAAACCTGTCGTAAAGGCGCTTCCTGTTGATGAAACTGTTACGGTCGATTCAACAAGAAAGGGCTTTTTAATCATTATTTTATTATCGCTGAGTTTTAAAAGATTAAAATCAGCAAGTTCAACAAGAGTATCGTAAACTTCTGATTCAAAAGAGTAATCACGATGATGAGTTTTTTCTTTTTTATCCATTTGTTTTTCTTTTTTTAAAACTTGTATAAGTTCTTTGTATTTACAGGTTTTTCCCTCGTTTTGCTTTAGGGTTTTTATTAGTATTTTAAAATTCATGTTCATTTTTATTTTTTTGTATACTCCAGTTTATGTCCGTATTTAGGTTGAGCGTTTTTCCATACATATTTTTCAGGTTCTGTATCAAGAATTTCTAGTGAAGATACAGGCAATTTAATTTTTTTTAAAGAAGGCTTATTTAGTAAATTAATATTTTCTAAAGATAAAATTTCATCATCATATTGATGATTTGTTAATAAGGCGTGCGGCCAAAAATAAAATTTATTTTTTTTGCTATGCAAATACGTTTTTAAATTTTCTTTGATTACGGCGTATGATTTTTTCTTCTTTAAATCGTACATATAAAAAACATTCTTATTGGCTGGTATTATAAAAAAGTCATTTTTTGATATATTAAAAGCGCTTTGCCACAGCTCAAGCGAATGAAAAGGTATAATGGGAATATCCCATTTCATGCCTAAAATACGCGCGTATGTATAAGAAATTCTTAAACCCGTAAAAGAACCTGGTCCTTCGCCTATCGCGATAGCATTGGGCCTAAATGATTTTAGTTTTTCTTCAAGAAGTTCGTAAAACCATGTATCTGTATTTTTAGGTATTTTTTTTATTTCATGATGTTTTAGTATTAGTTTTTTTTCTTTATCTTCTTTTAAGCGGGTTATATAAACCCATTTTGTGGATGTATCAAAAGCTATTATGTTTCTCATTTAAATTTTATTTGCTTCGTTTGCTTATTTTAATTGTTCTGGGCATCTCTGAAATATTATTACCATATTTTTTTTTATTAAAGTCTATTTTAAAAAAAAACTGATATAAATTTGCATTATAAATAAACCAGTCGTACCTCACTTTTTCGGACCACTCAATAAAAGCAAGAAATTTGAGGTTCTTAGACGCGTCCAGCAAATTTAAATCAGAAATATCAGAATCATTTGCCAAACGGTAAAGATCAAGATGAATAAATGCGATTTTATCTTTTTTAAAACGGCAAGAGTATGTGTTCATTAAGTTAAAAGTAGGGGATGTAATAGTCTCTTTTATTTTTAAGGCTTTACCCATAGCTTTTACAAAAGCCGTTTTGCCGGCACCCAAGTCTCCTGAAAGTAAAACTATAGCGGGAAGATGTAATTTTTTTAGGAGCTCTTGCGCGAGTTTTTCTAGTTCTTCAAGGTTATTTATTTTGTATACCTTCGAATTCATTTTTTATTGCTTTAAGATACTTAGTGTAGGTTTTCAGTAAAAAAATATTACACAAGTTTTGTCTATTCTTTTTTATTATTCAACTAGAATAATATATATACATGCTTTAGCGGTCGCAATAAAAAATAATTCACTTCAAGGAGAGTATATATTTATTGTCTAAATGAGGAATATTGACGCCATGTCCTAGCTTATATGAATACATTCTAACTTATATGAATATTCAGTGGAATGAAAACTATTCAAGTGGCATTAATCTTCTAGATTTACAGCATAAAGAGTTAGTTAAAAATATAAATAATTTCTTATGCTTAGATATCAAGAAAAAGAAAATAACAGAGTGCAAAAAACTTATTAAGCTTGTAGATCAATTTATAAAAGTACATTTTAAAGATGAAGAAGATATAATGAAAAAAATAAAATATGATGATATAAAAACTCATGAGAAAAGACATAATATGCTTAAAGCAGAATTGAATCTTTTTAAATCACAGTTTAAAAGAAAACCATTGGATAAAATAGTTGTCTTAGAATTTAGTAGTTTTTTGTCATCATGGTTAAATGATCATCTTTATACAGAAGATATGAAACTAATTAAATATATACGAGAAAATTATATAAATGTTTAAATTTTAAAGTTATAACAAAATATACAGTGCCTAAGGGAAAAAATATAAAAAAAGCTTGCCTGTATATGCTTTTTTAAGCATATTGGTAAATATTCAAAATATCGGAGGGATATTAAAATGATAAAACTAAACATTAACGTTCTTTTATTTTTATTTGTTTTTACGGGAGTTGTTTTCGCTCAAAAAGCAAACGCAGATTATATTAAAGATTTAAAATCTGACAAAGAAGCTGTTGTTATAGAAGCATGCAAAGGGCTTAGAACAGCTGCCGCGAAAGAAGCAATTGAACCTTTAATTGAAGTATTAAAAAATAATGAAAGCATAAAAGCAAGAATTGCCGCGGCTAACGCTCTGGGCGTAATGCAAGAAAAAGGCAAACCAACCACTGCCCTTAAAGAAGCAATTGAAAAAGATGTTAGTAATGATGTAATATACGCTTCATTGTTAAGTATATTAAATTTAAAAGATTTTGAAAATCCTGACGCGAAAAAAGCTCTTGAGTTTTGTAATGAAAATAAAATGGATGATAAATTAATAAAAGATATTGTTGATAGAATAAATAAAGCGATGGGTAAGTCGTAATAAAAAAAACTATTTAATATATTTTTGAATTAATTCTCTTTTTTCGCCTACAAGACTTATAAATTCAGTTTCCCATTTTGTAACAAAAGTAGAAAACCTGAATTTATCGAACTGTCCGGGAAAGAACGCTTCAACAAGAACATCTAAATCTCTATCAACGTAGTATCTTATGGCGACAGCATCAAGATTAAAATCATTGACCAGAGAATAAATTTCTTCTGTTTTTGATTTTTGATTATCTTTTATATTTAATACAGAAGTAAAAAGAATTCCATCATTTAAAAATTTAATATGAATATTAAGCACGGGTCTTTTTGTGCGCGCGTTTATGCCGGCAGGATCTGAATTGCATTCATAGCCGTTTTCATTAAGATATTTTACAATATCTTTTGTGGTAGATTTTTCTGCGGGAAAAACAGGCATTGTATTGGCAAAGATAATACATAAAAAAAATAATTTGAGTTTTATTAAGTTCATAAAAAATCCTTTCAATTTTAATTTATAGTATATATACAATATAAAATTGCAATGTCAATCTATTCTTTTTTCATTGACAAGCGATATATATATTACGTTCTGATTTATTATTCAGTATATATATAATCGAATTTTTAGATAGCTAAATTAATAAATGATACTAAAATATTAAAAGAATAATAAATTTAAAAATACAGTATAATGAGACATAATTCTAGCATGAAACTAAAGATAAATTAAAATGAAAAATGCTGCCTTAAAATACGAAGTAAAAAAACCAAAAGCCAGGCCTTTTTTAAAATGGGTTGGCGGCAAAAGACAGCTTCTGCCCGAAATAGAACGCTTAATGCCATGCAAGCCAGAAGAAATTAATTGTTATTATGAACCTTTTTTAGGCGGCGGTGCCGTATTTTTTTCTTTTAATTTTAATAAAGCGGTATTAGCTGATAATAACAGTGATTTAATAAATGTTTATAAAACGGTACAAAATAATTTAAATCCCTTAATAAAAGATTTAAAAAAACATAAGTATGAAAAAGAGTATTATTATGGGATAAGAGATTGCAATTTAAAAAATTTATCAGCGGTTAAAAAGGCAAGTCGTCTTATTTATTTAAATAAAACCTGCTACAATGGATTGTATAGGGTAAACAGCAGGGGGGTATTTAATGTTCCTTTTGGTTCTTATAAAAAACCGCTAATATGTGACGAAGAAAATCTTATTCTCGCGAAAGAAAAATTAAAAAACGCGAAAATTATGTGCGCTGAATATCATAAAACAGTAAAAACAGCGCGTAAAAACGATTTTGTCTACTTCGATCCGCCTTATGAACCTATATCATCATCTTCAAATTTTGTAAGCTACGTTAAAGAAGGCTTTTCAAGTAAAGATCAAGAAATGTTATCTGAAACATTTAAAGAGCTTACCTTAAAAGGGGTTAAATGTATGCTGTCTAATTCAAATTCATCATTTGTAAGAAAACTTTATAAAGGCTTTAATATAAATAAAGTTAAAGCGGCACGGTTTATAAATTCAGCTGCCTCTAAAAGAGGTAAAATTGAAGAGCTGATTATTACTAATTATTAATATAATGAAAAAATTTATTAAACTAAACGCAGAAGAACTTAAAAAAACGGTTTGTGATATATTAGACAAATTAAACATAAAATATAAAACAGAAGTAAATTCTGCCGTGGGTAGTTCTATTATAGGTAAAGGTCGAAGGGTTGATGTAGTTTTATATGATAATAAGGGATCGGTTGTTATGCACATTGAATGTAAAAGCCAGAATGTGCCCGGTACGGCTGAAGATAAGTTATTTAAAGCTGTAGTGGAATCTAACAGAGATAAATCATTGGGTATACCTTCTATAATTGTATTCAGCGGTTTTGGATGGAACAGCGCCGATGTAAGGCACGCTCTTTTAAATGGTTCGGTTCGTATTGAAATGTTTGAAGAATGGATAAATTTTTATTTGAAGTATCAAAAAATGCGTCCAGAAATTCTTGATACTGAAATTATCGATTTAGGTTTATTTGCTTCAGAAAATATGCCAGAATAATTTAAAAGAAGCCAGAAAAATATGATGAATTTTTTCTTGTATTTGCCCGGCTTCTTTAATATCAAGAATATTAAAAAAAATTAAAGTTGAACATCAACTGATTGGCCATCGGGATGATAAAGCTTTATAGTTTTGGTGCTTTTATCGGTTACTTCAACCATTTTGCGGTAGCTGTCACCTTCTTCTAAATACCACGATTCATCAACAGGCGAGAAAACCATAGTAGTAACCTTGCCTTTGTTATCTCCGCTTAGGCTTTTAATTACCATTTTGTTTTGGGTTGCGGTAATTTCAAGTTCCTGACCTTCTTTTTTTACAATTTTAGTTTCGCTGTCATCAGGGCCCATCGCTAAAGGGTTTGAACCTGTCCAAAATTCAATTGTATTTAATAGTACAAAATCTAAAGTCCCACAAGCTTGATAAATTGGCAAAATAAAAAGTACCCACATGACAGCTGTATTTACAAACTTATCACCAACTGTACCGTTCCAATTGTATATTTTTTTGGTTAATACAAAACGGCCATAGCAGTTCATCGATGTTCCCATAGCAAAAGTAAATAATGCTAAAAAGCTTACCATTTTAATATATTTTTTCATATAAATCTCCTTTATTTAAAAACTTTTAAAAACAAATCTATTCGTATTTTATATTTTCTTAGATACAAGAAAATATTTATTTGTATTTTGTATATAATTTTTTTACTATTTTTATTTAATACAAATTAGTAATTTAAATACTATTTCTTGATCCTTATGGTTTTATACAAAATTATTGGCAGAGATATCATCTTTTACGTAATATTCTATTATAAACCGTATTTTTATTGAAAAAAATTAAAAAATACCGAAAATATTCTTATAACAAAATAAAATGATTAATATTGAAAAAAACAGAAAATCACAGGCGAGAAATGCTTTTTTTGAACAGGCACTAAGAGAAGAAAAAAACAAAGATTTTAAGAAAGCTCTTCATATGTATAAACTTTCTTTAAAAATAGATATTAATTTTTTTGATTCGTGGTTAAATTCAGGAGCAATATATTCAAGAATGGGAAAAAATAACAAAGCAATTACCTGCTATAAAAAGGCAGCTTCTATAAAAAAAGATAAAAGAGCTTATTATAATTTGGCGGTAGAGTTTTTTAGAGTTGATAAGTTTAAAGAAACAGAAGAAAATTTAATGGAATCATTAAAGCAGGATGATTCATTTTTTCAGGCATATCTTTTATTAGGTTACTCTTATGGCAAAACGGGCGAACATGAAAAATCAGAAGAGGCGATTAAAAAAGCATTAAAAATAAATCCCCAAAGCAAACCCGCCTTAACGGCTCTTTCTCTCTTATATTATCATACGAATCGTTATAATTTAAGTCTTAAATATGTAGAAAGACTTTTAAAAAATTCACCGGAAGATTCGGTTTTACAAAAATTATACGGTAAGTTAAATTTAGAAAATGGTAATTTAACAGAATCTATTGAGGCATTTAAGAAATCTGCAGAGAATGATACAACAATTAAGAAATTATATGAAACTCTTGAAAAAGAGCAGACAGAAAGGCAAAAACAAAAAATAATAGTTAAAAAACGTTTTTATGAAAAAAAATCGCAAAAGACTTCAAAAGACTGGCTTGATTTATCGTTGTTAACTTTTTTTAGCGGAGAGCCTTCGAAAGCAATGGAATATTTATCGCGAGCGCAGCAAAGTAAGATGTTGAATAAATCTCTGAACTAAACTGGCAGGCAATATTACCCTTATTTTCTCTTTTCCATATATCACAAAAATATTACTTGTCAGACCGTTTTAATCTTATTTTCAGGTATAGAGTAAAATTATGATTTTTAATTGGATTCATGAACTTTTTTCAAATGATATGGGTATAGACCTTGGTACGGCCAATACTTTGGTTTATGTTAAGGGACAGGGTATTGTTCTTTCAGAGCCGTCTGTTGTGGCTGTTCAGGCAAGTACGGGCAAGATACTCGCGGTAGGTCAAGAAGCAAAACGAATGATGGGACGCACACCGGGAGAAATTGTCGCCATACGTCCCATGAAAGACGGGGTTATTGCCGATTTTGAAACAGTTGAAAAAATGATACGGTATTTTATTAATAAAGTTCATAACAGAACAACATTAGTTAAACCCAGAGTTGTTATAGGTGTACCGGCAGGTATTACAGAAGTTGAAAAGAGAGCGGTAAGAGAATCTGCTGAACAGGCGGGAGCGCGTGAAATTTATCTTATTGAAGAGGCTTTAGCCGCAGCCATAGGCGCCAGTATACCTATTCATGAACCGGCCGGTAATATGGTTATTGATATAGGTGGTGGTACTACTGAAATTGCGGTAATTTCTCTTGGCGGTATGGTTATTTCAGATTCAATAAGGGTAGGCGGTGATGAATTTGATGAAGCTATCATGAAACACATGCGAACCCAGTATAATCTGGTTATAGGCGAAAGAACCTCTGAAGAAGTAAAATTAGCCATAGGAAACGCTTTTCCTGAAAAAAAACTAGAAACATTTGAACTTAAAGGCAGGGACGCCATGTCTGGGCTTCCCAGAACATTGCAGTTAGATTCGGCAGAGATAAGAAAATCTTTAAGAGAGCCAATAGACGCAATTTTAGAGGGCACTGTTAGAGCGTTAGAGAGAACTCCGCCTGAATTAGCCGCCGATATTGTTGAACGCGGTATTGTTATGACGGGGGGCGGTTCTTTACTAAAAGGTTTAGATAAATTTTTATCAAAAGAGACCGGTGTTCCTGTTATTCGCGCTGAAAATCCATTAAATTGTGTCGCTCTTGGTACAGGTAAATATCTTGAAGAACTCAAATATATAAGAGCCTCAATTAATAAATAAATACTTAAAAAAACTTTTTTGTTTATTGTTCGCCAGGGTAAGTTTTTTCAATAAATTATTGGCGTCATATATTCAAAATAATTTTTGATTATAAAAATGTTTTTAGAAATCTTTAAGAAATATAAATCTGGATTTTCATTGATTTTTAATATCGCCTTTTGCTTTATCAGTATGTTTTCTCAGGCTAAGTTTATTGTCAGCGGTACAAAAAGCGCAATACGGGTATTAGATTTTTTTACCGAAACCCTACATACTGTAGGTACCGATATCACAGAATTAATAGACAGCTATCGAAGTTATCAAACATTAAAAACAGAAAGAGACGCGCTTAGAAAAGAAATGGAGCAGACAAAAAACTTACGGCTTCGAATTGCTCAGTTAGAGTCTGAAAATTTTGGTCTTAGAAACCAGTTAGGGCTTTCTTTGCCTAAAGATTATCCTTATATTCCGGCTGAGGTTATATCTCAGGATCCTGATAACTGGTTTCGTACTATTATTATTAATAAGGGTACGGAAGATGGAATTTTACCATACATGCCTGTTATTGCTGTTCAAACAAAAAATCCAATAAAAAAAATTCAAAATAATTTTGAGGAAAACGAGTTAACAGAAAGTGATTTAAATCAGGGGGTAATAGGAAAAGTAATACAGGTAAGCAAAAGTTCTGCCCGTATTTTACCTCTTGTTGATAAATATTCAAGAATAGGTATTCAAATAGAAAAATCAGGATTCTGGGCGCTTCTCATAGGCAGGAATCCATATCATAAAAATCCTATTCTAGAGTATCTAAGTTTAAATTCAGTGATTGAAAAAGGAGATCAAATTGTAACTTCAGGTGGAGATGGTATTTTTCCTAAAGGCTTACCCATTGGCAGGGTGGGAGATTTTATTGAAAGAGGGGCAAATTTTCAAAAGGCAGAAATTGTTCCCCTAATTGATTTACATAGACTTGAATATGTATTTGTTATAAAAAAAGAATTAAAAGAAATGGAGCAAAAATTTAAGCCGCTTACGGCTGAAAATATAGAATCACCATGATTATCGATAAAGCCGCATTAATATTAGCATTATTGTTATCTTATTTTATTCAGTCGAGTGTTGACTTTTTTAAACTAGGAGAAATAAAGCCTGATTTTTTATTAATATTAACACTATATTATTCAATTTACAAAGGTGAGTTTTCGGCTTTATGGATTGGTTTTTGGGGTGGAATATTACAGGATATAAATTTAGGAGGCATTGACATTACAGAAACAGGAAAAGCTAAATATTTTTTAGGAACACATGCTTTACCAAAAACAATTATTGGCTATACCGCGGGAAAATTAAGTAAAGGTATTAATAAAGATAGTAATTTTGTTATTTTTATTATTATTTTTTTTGCCAGTATTATAAAAGGACTAATAATATTTTTTTTAGTTGCTGTTTTTCATGGGAATATCGCGGCAAAAGCGCTAATTACCATAGCTTTGCCAGAAGCTTTGTATAATTCTGTTTTAGGCATTTTTTGGTTTAAGCTTTTAAGATGGGCTCTCCCTCAAGTAGAAAATGAAAAAACTTCTAATTAATTATGTCACTAACCACGCAACAATATAAAATTTGGCAAAGACTAAGAAAACGGCTTATAGGTTTTATTGTTGTTATCGCCTTGTCTTTTTTTATATTATCTTTTCGTACTTTTCAAATTCAGGTTTTACAGGGAGAAAAGTACTATGAACAATCGCAAAGAGTTATTAGAAAAGTTGTAGCTTTACCTTCTCCCAGAGGAGAAATGTTCGATAGAAATCATGAAAGTATTGAAAACCGTATACCTATAGTTACAAATATTATAAACAGAAATCTTGTCGCAATACCTTCTCATTTTACTTCAGAAGAATTAATGACAAGAGTTACTCAGCTTGAATCTTTATTAAATAAAGAACCCGGAGAATTAAAGAAAAAAGTAACCGCTCAAAAATTAAGAATGAATGAAGAAATTGTTTTAATTGAAAATTTAGATCATAACAGTCATACTCTTCTCGCCGACTATTACATTACGTTTTCAAAATTTATTATCAGACAAAGCAGCCAGCGTTATTATAATTTAGAAGAGAATGCTTCACATATTACAGGATACATTGGACCGCCTTCTGAGAGAGATTTAGAAGAAGGAATAAAAAGCTATCAATTGGTGGGAAAAAATGGATTAGAATTACAATATGACTCAATTTTAAGAGGCGAAGACGGTGAAATTATTCAAATTAAAACAGCAAGAGGGGATATTGAAGAACAAAAAGTTTTTAAAGAGGCTATCGCGGGAAATAATCTTATTTTAACAATAGATGCAGAAATTCAAAAAATAGCATCAAAAAGTTTAGAGGGAAAATCTGGAGCCGTAATTGTTCTTAAACCTGATTCTGGAGAAATATTGGCTTTGGCGAGTATGCCTAACTATAATCCTAATATTCTTGTTTCATCAGATCAAAATGAAAGAAAAAATCATATTAAAATAATGCAAAAAGAAAGGTCAGAGTTAAATAGAGCGATTGCTACAAAATATCCTCCTGCGTCTACTTTTAAACCTCTTGTGGCATTTGCCGCTCTTGAAGAGCATAGGCTTTCATCAGCCAAACCCTATTTTTGTACGGGTAAGTTTATATTAAAAAGTACTTATGAAGGTCTGCCAGATACAACATTTCATTGCTGGGGAGTTCATGGGTCCGTAAATTTAATTAGCGCTTTGGCGCAAAGCTGTTCAACATATTTTTATCAGTTAGGTTATGATATAGGAGCTGAACCAATTATTAAGTATTCCCGGTATTTCAAACTTCATGAATTAACAGGTGTTGATATTCCTGGTGAAATAGAGGGCTTTATTCCCTCGCCTCTATGGAAAGAGAAAACCTTTAACCAAAGATGGTTCGATGGAGATACAGTTAATTTAACCATTGGTCAGGGATTTATTGAAACAACTCTAATTGGTATGATGAATTTTTTTTCAGCTCTTATCACAAATGGAATAGTTTATAAACCTCATTTTATAAAAGAAATAAGATTTGCTGAAAACAATAAACTGAAAAAACAAATAGATAAAGAAATTATGTTTGAGCTTCCTTTTTCTAAAGCAAGTTTTAACTATATTCATAAAGGCTTGAGAGAGGCAGTCATTTCTGGAACTGCTAGTAAAGTTTTAAATGCGAAAGGTTTAATGCCAATTGCCGGTAAGACCGGAACTGTTCAAACCAGAACAGGGGAGCGATTCGCGCATAAAAGCCAACATGCCTGGTTTATAGGTTATGGACCCTATATGCAGGATATCAATAAAGTTATTTTAGTGGGTGTTTTTATTGAGAAAGGAATAGGTGGAGCCGTAGGGGCGGCCCCTATCGCCAGAGATATTTTCTACGAATGGAGCAGAAGATATCATATTACTAAAAAGGAAAGCTTGTGAATTTTTATCGTATAGATTGGTTAAGTGTAACTTGTGCTTCTGCGGCTGCTATAATAGGTATTCTTGTGTTATACGGGGGGGGAACTTATGGACAAAGTCTTGCTGTTAAAAAAATGATTTGGTTTACCATTGGTATTATTATTATGCTTGTATTATCTCAGGTAAATTATCAAATAATAGGAGCGTATGCCGCAATTATATATGGTATTGGTATATTTCTTTTATTAATTACATTAGTTCCTTTTATTGGAACAAAAATAAAAGGAGCCCGTTCATGGATTCGTTTTTATGATTTCGGGTTTCAGCCGACCGAAATCATGAAATTAGCTTTTGTAATATTTTTAAGCAAATATTTAGTTTTAAAAGAAACAGAGATTGACAAACTAAAAGAATTAATTATTCCTTTTTTACTTACAGCTATTCCCGTGCTATTGATAGCTTTACAGCCAGATCTTGGCTCTGCGGTCATATTCTTGCCTTTACTTCTTATATTGTTGTTTATAGGAGGAGCAAATGTTAGTGTAATTATAGGTCTTGTTTTAATTGGATTTTTTACACTTTTTATACCTATGTTTTTAGAATATCATAAGTTTATAATGGTAGATGATATTGTAAGACACTTAAAAGATATAGATTATAAACTAGCCGACGCTGTACGAGTATTAAATTTTGAAGTATGGCAGTATATTGAAAATCCTTTGCTGGCAAAAGGTTCCAAAGATCTTTCGGCTTTAATACAGTGGTCGGCTGAAACGGTTTCTTCTGAAGAAAATATTGTTCTTTTCAATAACGTGGTAGAAAAGATAAAAATCGAAAATCCAAGTTTTTTAAGAGATTTTTTAAGTAATAATACAACAATTTTAGTTATAATGTTGATTTTAGTTTTAATATATGGAGTATCATATTTTGCTCATTTCTTAACAAGAAAAAAGTGGATAAAAAAATTATCTACTGTTTCGTTAATTGTTTTTCTTTGTCTTTCATTTCCTTTTGTTTTTCGGCAAGTATTTAAATTTAAACCCCATCAGGTTGTACGAATTGTTTCTTTCGCGAATCCTGAGAAGTTTCCTAAAGGAGCGGGATACCAGCTTAGACACTCTCTTATAACAATCGGTTCTGGTCAAATATCAGGAAAAGGTTTATTTAAGGGTGATATGACGAAAGGTGATACTCCATATTTACCTGAATGGTATAACGATTTTATTTTTTCTGTGGTTGGTGAGCAGTTGGGTTTTATAGGAACATCTTTAACCATTCTTTTCCTTTTTACTTTAGTGTTGAGGGGGGTTATTATTGCTATTCAATCAAAAGATGATTACGGAGCGGTTTTAGCGGGAGGGTTAACAGCTATTTTTTTCTTTCATATTTTGGTTAACTTAGGAATTACAATAGGTCTTTTTCCTGTAACGGGACTGCCTTTGATTTTTGTAAGTTATGGAGGTTCAAATATGATTTCAAGTTTTATTGCCTTAGGAATATTGCTAAATATAAATATGAGACGGCATATAAATGTTTAAGAGAATAGATTAAAATGTTTGACTCATTTTTAATTGAAGATTAGAGTTTTTGATTTCATTCTTTTTTATTTTTTTATCCAAATTTAATCTATAATCATGATATGTTATTGCCGCACTTACCATAAAGGTTGAAAGTAATCCAAAAGTTACGGTATTTCCCGGTATTTTCAATAATTTATCTTTTGTTGCCGCGTAATATAGCCCTCCTATGATAAGAAAATGTGAGAGAGCGGTAAAAGGTATTGAGATTAAGAAAATAATTTCAGCTCTTCTTAAAGCGCTTTCTTCTTCTTCATTCATTATTTCTATATTTTCTAAAACATTATATTGTTCATACAAAATTCCTTTTTTTACCATTGTAGAAGTCTCGTTTAAAAATGGAAAAGAAAAAGTATTTGTATAAGAAGAGATGTTAAATAGGGGGTTATTTTGATTCTGTGAGAAAAATGGCTCAAATGAATAAAGAAAAGACGGTAAAGAGAAAATACATATTAATAAAATATTTTTTATGAAGGAATTTCTCATTATTTTAGTTTTCAGAATTATCTTTTGAAAATAGTTCCTTTTGAATGTTTTGATGAGAGAAAAGAGACGTATTTGTAATACCTATATGATGAAATCCTTCTTTCGTTAGTATTCTGCCTCTTGCTGTTTTTTGCAGAAGACCTTTTTTAAGTAAAAAAGGTTCTATGAAATCTTCAAGCGTAATTAAATCTTCAGATAAAACAGAAGCTATTGGTTTTAATCCCACTGGGCCGCCTTTGTAGTTTTTAGCTATAATATTAAGAAAGCTAATATCAAGCGAGGTTAATCCGAGGTTATCAATTCCCATTTTTTCAAAACTTTTTATTGTGTTTTCTTCATCTATTTCAAGTAATTTTTCTTTTTTATCTGAAAGCATATGATTATGAACAATCGCGTGATCCCATACTCTTCTTAAGAGTCTCAAAGCCACACGAGGTGTTTGACGGCTTCTTTTAGCTATTTTTTCTATGGCTTTGCTATTAATCATAATATTCCAAAGCTTAGCGCTTCTTTTTATTATTTTTTCTATATCAGTAATTTCATAATAATCTAACCGTAAATGAATTCCAAACCTATCTCTTAAAGGTGCTGTAATGGCACCGGGTTTGGTTGTTGCTCCCACAAGCGTAAAAGGCGGCAAATCAAGAGTTATGCTAGAAGCAGCCATGCCTTCACTGATAGTAATATCAATATGCCCATCTTCCATCGCGGGATATAGTATCTCTTCTACGGGTGCGGGCAGACGGTGTATTTCATCTATAAATAGAATATCATATTTTTGTAAGGTAGTTAATATCTTAGCTATATCTCCCGGTCTTTTTATATTAGGGGCAGATATTTGATGAAACATACCATTTTGAGAATTTGCTAAAATTCGGGCAAGTGTTGTTTTGCCCAAGCCCGGCGGTCCTGAAAATAAAATATGATCTAAAGATTCATTTCGCAATGAAGCGGCTTTTAAATAAATTTCAAGATTTTGAACAACCTCTTTTTGTCCAATGAAATCTTTTAAATATTTAGGCCGTATTTGAATATCACCATTTTGTTTTTCAGGAAGAACTAATTTTAATTTATTTTCAGTCATAATTAATTATTTTTCAAGAATTACATACGCGATGGAATTGTTTTTTGAGTGAGAGATACTGAAAAATGTTTTTTTTGCTCCTGTTTGTTGATACAATTGAAATAGTTTTCCTTTTATAATTAAATCTTTTTTCCCCTCGTTGCCCTTTAATCCTACTTGATTAAATGATAGGTATACTCTTTTTTTTAAAGATAAAGCTTTAATAAAGGCTTCTTTAAGGGCGAATCTAGCTGAAAGATGCGGTATGGGATCTTTTTTTTTCAAACAATAAGCTAATTCTTCATCAGTAAAAATATGCGTTAAAAGGCGGTGTTGGTATTTATTAACTATTTTTTGAATACGGTAGTTCTCGCATATATCTGTGCCAACGCCGATTATCATAAAATGCCTCTGTGTTTTTCAATTATATTTTTCATTTCTCTTACCGCTGACGTAAGCCCTGTTTTTAATGAGCGGGCGATAATTGAATGGCCAATATTAACTTCCGTTAAATTTTCGATAGATATTAAAGGCTCAATATTTTGATAATTTAAACCATGTCCCGCGTGAAAAATTAAATTGTTTTCATGACAGTATTCTGCTGCTTTTTTTATTTTTTCTATTTCAAAATTTCTTTTTATATTGTTATTTATATTTTGAGCGTAAGTTCCGGTATGCACTTCAACACCTGAGGCTTTCAAATCGCCGCATAATTTTAATATATTGATATCAGCCTCTACAAATAAATATACTTCTATTTCATTTTTAATAAGTAAAGGTATAAATTCATGAAGATTTTTCAGATTTGATTTTACGTTTAAGCCGCCTTCTGTTGTTAATTCTTCCCTTTTTTCGGGGACAATGCAAACACTTTTGGGATGTAGTTTTAAAGCAATATCCAGCATCTCTTTTGTTAGGGCCATTTCTAAATTAATAGGTAATTTGCAGTGTTCTTTAATTGAAAATATATCGTCGTCTTTAATATGTCTTCTGTCTTCCCTTAAGTGCATTGTTATTGTATCGGCGCCGCCGTCCTGCACACAAAAAGCCATTTCAAGCAACGATGGGTCTTTTTCTGCTCTCGCGTTTCTTAGAGTTGCTATATGGTCTATATTTATTCCCAGATCAATTTTTTTCATTAACAGCCTCTGTGTCTTCATTATTATCTTCTGTTTTTTCTTCTATTATATCAAATGTTTCAGTATCTATTTTATTTTTAATCTTTTTATCGGGTTTTATTTTGTTTTTTTCGATGTCTTTATTTTTATCAATTATCTGCGATTCTTTCTCGATAATTTCAGTTTTCTGTTCAAATTCAGGCATTATTTTATATCTTACTGATACCATATCAGGTATTATATTTAATATTTGAAGTTTCTCTTCAAATTTAAGAAGTTTTATATCAATAGGCAAGCCTGTTTCTGTTTCAGCCGGCAGAATACTATTTGATTCTCTATCGAATCGTACATTCTGCAAATCAACAGAGCAAATTATATCTTCACTGGATATTGTGTTTAAATTCTCTAAAGGGCCCTGTAAATGAAGTTTAATCGATTTTACTGAAAAAAATGCTTCTAGGGCCGGGTCTAGATTATGGGCTGTTATTGAAATATTTTCAATTATTTTATCGTTAGTAATATTTTCTTGAAAAATTGTAACGCTCACCTCAATATAATTTGAGCTGATTATTTGAATTTTATCATCGATGTTTCTAAGTTTTATCTTTTTTATAAAACTTGTTTGTATTCCAGATAATTCTATAGGTTCAGTTTCTATTACATTTATGTTAGTTAAAAGTGAAACTGGACCTTTTAATACAGCATTTCGGGGTTTCACTATTACACGCCCGCTTTTGTATCCTTCAGAAAGTTTTCCTGTTAGTTTTGCCTGAATGTAAACAGTTTTATTAATAATTTTTTCAAAAGTAACAGATATATTAGAGGGCTGTTCCACTATTTCAATATTTTCGGGAAGCTGTTGCGGATCAAAACTTACAGAAACTTCATGTGGACCTTCGTCTAAATCTTTTAAATCTACCGTCGCTTTTAAGTTCCCAGTAGAAAAATTTAAGTTTTCTTCTTTTCCTCCTACTTTTATTTTAATAAAGCGGGGCGGAGGATTTTCAAAACTAAATTTATCAGGAATGTTTTTATATTGAATAGGGACGGCAATGCTGACAGTTGAATGCTGCATATTATAATTATAGGTCCATAAACCTATTGCTATAAGAATAGAAATCAATTTTGCCTGCCAGTTATTTTTTATTAGGTTAGCTATTTTTTTTTGGTTTTTCATTTTAATTTTTTTTCTTTTCTATATTGCTAAATATTGTCTTAAATTCTTCGTTCAGTCTATTTGCGCTAAACGAAGATAAAACTGATTTTAACACAATGGCATCAATATTTTCTCTAATTTGTCCCTGAAAACAAACACTTATTTCGCCTTTTTCTTCAGAAACTACAATAGCTAATACGTCAGATTCTTCTGTAATACCAAGTCCCGCCCTATGTCTTGCGCCGTGGGTTTTTTTTAACTGCGATGAAGAACTTGAAAGGGGCAGGTAAGTTCCCGCTGAGACCACATTGCCTTCTTCTATTATAACGGCCCCGTCATGAAGCGGATTGTCGCCGTAAAAAATGGATATTAAGAGTTCTTTACTTATCTTGGCCTGCATAAGTATTCCACTTTCGGTGGTTTGTTTAATTCCTGCCTTCCCCACGATAACTAAAAGAGCGCCGGTTTTTTCTTCTGCTAATTGAAGGCAGGCCTGTGTAATTTCTTCTATGGGAATATTTTGCGGGGAATAAAACATTTTATTCCAATTTACATGACCAAGACGGTAGAAGGCTCTTCTAAGTTCAGGTTGTAAAATGACAATAATTGCTATAATTAAATAGGCAGATAATAGTTCAAAAAGCCAGCTTAAAGTTTCAAGCTCAACCCATTTAGAGATAGTAGAAACTATAATTAAAACCGACAAGCCAATAAGAACGGGAAGGGCTCGTGAGTGTGATAGAAGACGATAAATATGGTATATTAAAAAAGCTACCAATGAGATATCAATAATATTTTGCAAATAAGGCAGTATTGATGACCATTTTAAATTAAAATCAAACATGTTATAAAGATGAAAGAAGCGTTCTTATTTGAACAGTTTCTTTTACATCATGAACTCTTAAAATATCAACGCCTTGTAAAGCTAAATATGTATGAATAATTCCAGAAGCAAAACCCCTGGCTTCTGGGTTTGGTAAATTTAAGATTTCACCTATAAAAGATTTTCTTGAAATTCCCGTCAGAAGAAGAAAACCTTCTTTTTTAAACACACTGGTGTTTTTTATTAGCGATAAATTATGACTTGTAGTTTTCCCAAATCCAACCCCGTAATCCCATATAATATTTTCTTTATTAATACCGGCACTAATCGCGGCTTTTGTCTGTTTTTTTAGAAAGATTAATACTTCATTAGTAACATCTGAATATTCTGGTTTAATTTGCATATTTTCTGGTGTTCCTTTAGAGTGCATTATAACTATCTTTGCTTGATATGATGAAACTAAATTAAGCATTTTTAGATTTTGGCCACCTTTAATATCATTAATAATTTTAATACCCATGTCAAGAGTTCGTCGCGCAGTTTCAGGTTTATAGGTATCAACAGAGATTATTTTTTCAAACGTTTGTTCTCCTAATTCCTTTTTCAGCAATTTTAAAGGTTTTTCAAGTCTTTGCCATTCTTCTTCCCATGTTACAGGTTTTGAAAAGGGGCGGCTGCTTTCGGCGCCTATATCTAAAACATCAGCTCCTTCATTAATACATTTTAGCGCGAAATCAATAAATTTATTTTCTTTTACACGCGATTTTTCATAAAAAGAATCGGAAGTTAAATTTAATATGGCCCAAACTTGCAAAGTTTTTCTTAATAAACAAAGTTCAAATCAATAAAATGCTGGTATCCGGTATGAAGAGGATCTTTATTAATAGAATATGCCGCCTGTATAAAATTAATATTAAAACCAATGCCAGCTGCGATATCGCCATTTGATATACCACCCATTAAATAAGCGTATTTATTAATTGATAAAGCAGCGCCTAGATTATATGATAATGATTCAGAATTTTCGTCGGCGTCGATATTATATTTTATACTCGCGAGAAGAAGAATATTCGATTTAGGGGGCAGCGTTTTAACCCCTAAAGAAGCAGAAAATATCGTATCTAATTTTTCATATTTATTTTTTTCTATTGTATTTGATTGTATCATTCCTGCTAAATTTTGAATGCTGGCTCCCGCGTCTATAAAAGGTAAGGGAGAGATTTGAAATCCGGCGTTTAAAGCGCCTCCTGATATATCGTTTTTTCCTATGTTTTCCTGTAAGCCATTTACGCTTATGCCAAGGCGGCTTGACCCGTTTTCATACGCGAAACCTAAAAAAGCGGCCATTGCCTGGTAAGATAATTTTTCTGTCATATTACCCTGAGAATCATATCCTTCTATTCCCTGCACTCTGGTTCCCGTAGCGCCCGCGCCTAAGGTGCCGCCAAAAGCTGTAAATCCTACGGCTGTAGAGACAACTTGACGATCTAAAGTAAGCTGTGAAAAACCATTATAAAATTGAAACTCAAAGGGGCGCTCTGCACTTTGAATTTGAACTTCTTTTTCATCTTTTGTATTATTTTTTTCATCTGTTGTTTCGTTAAAAACACTGAAGGGGTCTTCATTAAAAGGTTCATCTGTTTTTGAAGATACAACAGTTCGTTCTATCATCTTTGTATCGCCGTTTATATTTGCTAATCCGGCTGGATTAATAAACAGAGATGATGGATCTTTTACAACCGCCTCATATGCTCCGCCAAGCCCATTGTTTTTTGCTCCTGTTTGCAGCTGAAGAAAACGTCCCGGTGATTCAGCATTTATTTTTACTATAATAGTAAAAAATATTATAATAATATATTTGTTTTTATTCATCATATTTATTTATTAATGTTAGTGTATTAATATTTTTATAATTGTAGTACCTATTGATTTATCGCTTTTAGTTTGAATAAGTTTTATAAAGTAAATTCCCGAAGAAATTTTTTGTCCCGATTTGTTATGACCGTTCCATATTATTTTACTGTTTTGAACACTATCTTCGTATATCTTTTTCATAGTAAGATCATAAATAATATATTTTACCGATCCATCAAAATCTGTTTTATCTTTTTTTGCAATAGTTAAATTTTCAGTTTTTGGATCAAAGGGATTTGGGTATGCGATGATATTTGTTAATTCAAAACTTTTAGAAAATACAATACTAGATAAGAAAAATATTGCAAAGAATAAAAAAAATAATAAAAATATGTTCTTAAATATTTTCATTTTATTTGTTTTTGTTTACTTCATCTTTCACTGCTAGATAAGTTTTATTTATAGATTCTCGAATAAATTTCTCAACATATTTTAATGCTTTTTTATCCATGGGTAAAAAAGGATCCAAATTTTTATAAGCCTGATAGCGGGTATATGAATCTTTAATTTGCGCCATAAACTGCTCAACATTTATACCAATAGCTTTTATTTTATCTTGTAACTCAATATATAATGCTTCAAAGTGATAAATATCTTCTGTTGAAAAAACCTTAAAAAATTTATTTAAAAAAGCTTCATTAACAGGCCGCCCGCCTGTTATTTTAAGATTTTTTCCTGTTTTATCTGTATTTAATTGTTTTTTTGTTTTATCGTTGTCTGTTTTCTTAAACATATACCTAATTTTAGATTATGATTTATTTTAACAAGTTAAAAATCATTTTTATAATATATTTTATTATCGGATGTATTTCTATTGAAAAAGAAATTTACTCAAAAAAAAATACAATAATACTTTCAGATTTGAATAAAATTGAAGTAAAATATGATTATCCTGAGAATAAATATGAAATTATAGGTAGACTTCGTATAAGATACGGTTATGGATACAAAAGAAGTTATATATTAAAAAAAATAAAAGAAGAAGCTTATGAGTCAGGCGCGGATGGAATTATTTTTCAAAAGTTTGAAGAGTTTAATGAAAGCTGGAGCTTAAGCGGCGAAGAAAGCGGGCAGTCTTTTTCGAAAAAGAATAGAGAAATTGAAGTTCTTATGTATCGATACCTTCAAGAATAATATTTTTTTTTGATTTATCTTTATTTTCTATAAGATAACCTATTACCGAAGCTTTTGAGTCAAATTTATTTATTAAAGCGGCTTTACTTCTTTCAACTACAATAATTATACCCATACCCATGTTAAAAGTTGAAAACAAGTCTTTTACATTTACATAATCATTTAAAAAATCATAATTTTTTTGTTTGAACAGCAGGGGTTTTTCAATAAATGCCTTAAGGTTATTAGGCAGTATTCTGGGTAGATTTTCATAAATACCTCCGCCTGTTATGTGAGCAATACCTTTTACCGGAATTTTTGAGATTAGTTCCGGCAAAAAGGAATAAATTCTGGTAGGTGTTAAAAGCGTTTTTGTAATAAAATTTCTATCTGATGTAAGTTTTAAATAATTTTTAGAATTATTTTTTTTCATTTTCTCTAAAACTTTTCGAATAAGAGAAAAGCCGTTGCTGTGAAATCCGCTTGAAGGTAAAGCTACAAGTAAATCACCCTGTTTCATTTTATTTGTTTTTGGCAAAGCATTTTTAGAATCAACTGCTCCCACGCAAAAACCGGCTAAATCAAAATCATTATTTTTCATTATGCCCGGATGTTCCGCTGTTTCGCCGCCTAATAGAGCCATAGGAACGCTTTTACATGCCTTCGCGATGCTTGAAATAACCGGAACATACCAGGAATCATCCAGTTTGCCGCAGGCTAAATAATCTAAAAAAAAGAAGGGAACAGCTCCCGCGCAGTATAAATCGTTTACGCACATAGCCACAAGATCAAACCCTAATCCCTCAAAATAATTAAAGTTTTTGCATAGTTCAATTTTTGTTCCCACACCGTCTGTAGAGGCGACAATATCAAAACCTCTATATTTATTTTCGGGTTTAAATAAGCCGGCGAATCCGCCGTAATTGTTTCGAACCTGACCTGTTTTTAAATTTTTATGTGTGGATGTTATATCTTTTTTTAGGTCGGCTATAAGCTTTTGAGCTTTGTGAGTATCAACACCTGCTTTCTTATAGTTTATTTTTTCAGGATGATTTGCCACGATAGTATACGTCTTCGCCGTGCTTTCTTAATGTTTCAAAAAAAGCCCTGGCCTTTTCTTTAGAAGAGAAATCTCCGAGCCATACAAAGTGCCACTTGCCTCGAGACGCGATGAATGATGATTTATTGTATTTAGTTTTCATGGTCATTCGAAATTTTTCGGCGTTTGCCCTGCTGAAGAATGCTCCAACCTGAACAGTATAACCATTTGGACTTATACCGTCAATGAAAACATATTCACCGTTATTTGACATAATTTCATTATCGTTTGTTTCAAATTCATTTTCTTCATCAGATTCTTCAAAGGGTTCATAAATTGATTCAGAAATATTTTTTGCGGGAATATCTGCTTTTGATAAAAAATTATCTTTTCCCTTTTCAATAAGCTCAATTTCAACTTGAGCGGTACCTTTTTCAGCAAAGCCTAAATCTCGCGCAGCTGCGAAAGATACGTCAATTATTCTCCCTTCTACATATGGGCCTCTGTCATTTACACGCAATAATTGTTTTCGGCCATTTTCATTGTTTTTAATAAGAACTAAGGAGCCCATAGGATAGGTTCTGTGCGCGGCCGTATATTTATGCATATCAAATAATTCGCCGCTTGCGGTCGGCTTGCCCTGAAGTTCTTTGCCGTACCATGACGCGAAACCTGTTTCTTTTGGTAGTATAGTATTTTCACTAACCGCGTTTTCTTTTGAATTTTGATTTTCTAAATATTCAAAAGAAGTAACAGCTTCGCTGGCGTTTTCCTGATTGTTATTTTTAAATTGTGGTGTAGCGCAGCCTATAAGTATTAATAAGGTTGTTGTTGTAAAAGCTTTCATACTATATTTTTCGGCTATTTCAGAAATATTTTAAGAAAAAGTTTTTTTTATGAAAGCCCAATAAAGAGGGTAATTAATTTTATAGTTAGGAATATATACGTTTGTTAATATCTTTAGATAAGTTCAATTCTTTATTACTAGAAAATAATTAACGTATATCAATTTAATTGTAATTATAATTTAAGATAAGCCGTATCACATACGAAAATATATAAAAAAACTTTACATTATGTGAATATTTTATAAGCTAAGCTGTTTGTTAATGATAAAGGTATAAGTTAAATCAGAATAAGAAATTACTCATGCGAAAAGTTCAGTTAAAATTCTCAATAATATTAATAATTTTGTTAGGTCTTTCTACATCTTCTTGCTTAGAAAAATTAATGGGTAAGCAAGACGCGGGTGATGAAGGCGTGCCTGAAGATCCCGGTCTTTATTTGGTAGATGAACAAAGCGCCATGTTTAATCAGGCTACTTTTTCAGATCTCAAATTTAAAATAAGTTCAATTAGAAGAGATATTCAATATATTAAAAGAAACGTAATAATAGCGAATCAAAAATTTATTGTTATTAAAAAAAGGGTAGAGGGGCTTGAGGGCCAGTCTCCCGCGATGCAAGAAACTATAAAATTATATGATATTTTGCAGAATCCCGCTATGGTTGAAGAGTCTAAAGTAAGAATGGTTTCTAATGATGCGAACATAAAATATCATGAAAACCTGAGAGAATATTATAGACTAAGTAAAGATTATGAAATTGCCAAATTAAGAGTAAAACACGCCGAACTCGCTTTAAATATAATTGATTTACAAAGAGTGCTACTGCAGGAACTTGAAGAAGCTTTTTCGCTAACGCCTGAAGATGTTCAATATTTAACCGACTCATCTAAGTCATATGATCCGGGATATATGGATATTGAAACAAAAGGCACAGATAAAGAAAATGATCAGCGTGAAGTAACATGTAGAGAGATGAGCAGTATTTTTGCTATAGATGTATGCGCGATTTTAGGGCAGTATGATAGAATTGTAGATTTATACGAGAAAAGAAAAAAATATCTGGATGAAAAACAAAATATAATGAAACAAATCTACAGTGATTTAATGACAACTCAAAACCAAATTATTCAATCTGGTCAGCCGTACGAAGTTTTTTAATATCATTTAATAAATTAAATTAATTTTCTTTTTCAATAACAAACAATAATTGATTTTCTTTTACGGTATCATTTAAATTAATACAAATTTCTTTTATTTTTCCGTTAAACGCGGCGGTTACGGCGTTTTCCATTTTCATGGCTTCAAGGTTACATATTTCTTCTCCCTTGTGAATAATATCGCCTTCATGAAGAGTTCCTCTGCTGGGGTTTCCTATTCTCCATACGGTACCGTCGATTGGTGAACCTATCTCATTTGATTTTCTGGCCATTCTTGTTTCTATTTTTTTGGCTCTGGGCGTTTCAACGGCAAATACTCTTGTCTTATTGTTTATTCTCATTACTACATGAATTATGCCATCAGATTCTTCACCAATAGATAATAGTTCAATACAGTATGGCATGCCCCAGTGTTCAAATTCTACTTTATCACCGGGATTTTTCAAGCCGTTTCTCCAGACGCTTGTGGGTAGTACTAAGGGTGTTTCACCATACTTTTCTCGAAATTCAATCATGTTTACGGCGTCATTGGGATGCATTAGATATAAAATAAACTCTGCCTCTGTAGGTTCTCTATTTATAATACCCATTAGTTTGTTTTTTAATTTATTTATATTATCTGCGGGTATCGATTCAAGAGGCGATATTTCTTTCCTTTTTTTTATTTTTATTTTCCATTCATCTTTAAAGGCGCTTTGATAAACCCAATCATCGGGCCAGCTCATGGGCAGCCTGCCGTAATGTCCCATAATTAAATTTTTAAAATCTCCGGGCGCATTATTAAAAAGAGTTAATAGTTCTTCCTGCTCTTGTTTATCCATGGCCTCAAATTTTAGTTTTTTTTCTATAACAAGCTTTGTTAAAAGCGTGATAATATGCTGAACACCGGTGTTGCCCATTTCTTTCGCGTATGAATTTACTATGCCGCTGCAGGTGACCCATGTAATTTGTGAGCCGGGGGTTACGTCAAAGTACTTTATAATTTTATTATAAAGCGACATTACTTTTAAAATGGCGGGCATGTGCTGTAAAAAGCCGCCTTTTTCTGCCTGCTCAAAAGAACTGGGAAAAGCTCCGCCGGGCATTCGATGATTTATTACAGTGTGATCAAAACCTTTAAAAGGGGATTCTGCCCATTTGTAATCGCCAATCCATGATCGTACCTTTTCTGCGGCTTTTTCACCCGCGTCTCTGTTAAAATGAACAGGAATGTCTGATTCTTCAAGATATGCCTGAAGGGCCAAATAAGGCGCCTGCCCGTAAAAGCGTGTAAGAGAGTCTTCTTGTGCGTCTAATATTTTCACTCCCGCTTTTGCCGCAGACAAAATAGCAGGCAGGGCAAGTCCGTCTGTCGCGTGCCGGTGGTATTGAATTACTAGATCTGGATATTTTTGTTTAATAGCGTCTATAAGTGAATAAATTCTTTTAGGACTGCCAACACCGGCCATATCTTTAATGCAAAGAATTATTTCATTAGTTCCCGCGCATAAATCAACAATTTCTTTTACCAGTTTTAGGTAATAATTGTTGGTTGTCCATTCGGCCTGAGTAAAAGAAATTGCCGGTTCAAAAAGACGTCCCCTCTTCATGACAACTTCGGCTAATGTTTTCATGTTTCTAATATCATTTAAAAATGAAAAGCAACGCCAAATATCGATATCTACTTTTTGAACGGCATATTCAATAATATTTTTGGGATAAGGACGGTAGCCCCACAAATTTGTTTCGCGTACCAGCGTTTGAAGAAGTACGTTAGGCATTTTTTTTCTTAAAGTTTCAATTTCTTCAAAAGGGCTTTCTTTTCGGTTCATTACTCCCACGTGCCATCTGGCCCCGCCGTGGCATTCTGCGCTGAATAAGCCCATATGCCGGTAGTACCGCGTAAGCGTTAATAGATCATACAATCTAAGTCTGTTTTTAAAATCTGACTGACCCGCGTCTCTCATTCCCGTAGACGTGAAAATAACACCATTAAGTTCGCGTACTTTTTTTATAATTTCTTTTGGTGTCATTTGGGGAGTTACAAAATCAAAGCCGCTCATAATTTACATCCACTCCTGGGGGCCCAAAGCAGAAATTTCGGCCACATATTGCGATATTTTTAATAGTTCATCGTCAACGCTTATTTCATCAAAACCAGAGACTAATTCATCTATATGTTGTTCAATAAAGCGTGTTGAAAAATCTCCGGCTTGAAAAGATTTGTGTCTTATAAGACTTAATAGTAAAGGTGTTAGAGTTTTTATCCCTTCGATTCTTAAGTTTCTAGATAAAGTTCTATCCATCGCGGCTATAGCGTCTTGACGAGTAGGACCCGAGGTCATCACCAGCATAATTAAAGAATCATAATAGGGAGGCACTTCGGCTCCTTCATAAACACCTTGTGATATTCTGACGCTGTGGGCCTGTATAATTTGAAGTCTGCTTATTCTGCCGAAAGATGGATTAAATGTTTTTGGGTCTTCAGCGTTTATGCGGGCCTCTAAGGCCCAGCGGTTAGGAATAACTTCGGGTTGTGTAATGCCTATTTTTTTGCCCTGAGCCACATCTAACATTATTCGCACGATATCAAGACCGGTTATTAATTCTGTAATGCCGTGTTCTACCTGAAGCCGGGTATTAACTTCAAGAAAATAAAACTTTTTTTCAGAAGGATCAAATAAAAACTCAACGGTACCGGCAGATTCGTATTTTATAGCCCTCATTAGATCAAGAGCTTTTTCACAAATTTCTTTTCTTAAGTCTTTGCTTATACTGGGCGAGGGCGCTTCTTCAATAATTTTTTGATTTCTTCTTTGTAGTGTGCACTCTCTTTCAAATAAATGAATATAATTTTCAAATTTGTCGGCAACAATTTGAACTTCAATATGACGTCCATATTCAATATATTTTTCAGCAAGAAGTTCATCGTCACCAAAAGCTTTTTTTGCTTCTGAAGCAGCCTGAGAAATAGCCCCTGATAATTCTTTAGACGAATTTACTTTCACCATCCCTTTGCCGCCGCCGCCTTTTGAAGCCTTTAAAATAATGGGATATTTTACTTTTTCTTTTTTCATCCAGTCTAAAATTTCATTTTCATGTTTTATGCCGTTTATGCCGGGAATAACGGGAACCCCTGCTTTTACGGCGATGTTCTTTGCCTGTATTTTATCGCCCATTAGTCTTATGGTTTCAGGTGCGGGTCCAATCCATGTTAAACCCGCGTCTATAACCATTTGGGCAAACTCATGATTTTCGGCGAGAAATCCCCAGCCGGGATGAATAGCGTCTGACTTACTTTTAAAAGCAGCGTTTATAATTCTTTCTTTATTTAAATAAGATTCAATGGGAGGAGCTTCGCCAATATGAATAGCGTTGTCTGCTAAAAATACATGGGTTGCCAATCTATCGGGCGTACTATAAACAGCTGTTGTTTCTATCTTATTATCTCTGCATGTGTGAATAACCCTAAAAGCGGGAACACCTCTGTTTGCGATAAGTACTTTTTTAATTTTTTTCATTACGGTAGTTAATTCGAAAAAGAAAGCCTGTAAATCAACAAAAAAATAGTTGCAAACATAAAAAATTAAGTTTTTTATTGAAAATGCATACTAATTATTAAAAAATATAGAATTTTATATATAAAATATAAAATTCTACAAACCGCTGCTGGGCGGCACACATGCTTTCGTTGTTTTTGACGTTGATTTATCTGCGTAATCTATACTCGCAGAGCAGTTAGCCTCATTTTCTGATGTTCGATATGTGTTGCACTGGGGTTTTTCTGTACAAATTAGAAAACAGTAATTGATACCATCATCATGGATAACGCAGATTGAACTTTCAGGGCAATCTGCGTTTGTCTTGCAGCCTTTCGCGCCGCAGTAGCCGCCGCTAAAATTTGTTAGGCAAATTAAGTTTATTGGAATTTCACTGTCATAACAAGCGGCTTCTTCTCTTTGGCAATTTTCATTTGTAAGGCATTCGGCGCCTATTCCCACAGATGCAGCGCCTTCAGTTCCATCGCATAATCCGCTGCCGCAGTTTAAAAAAGCAATAAAGCATAAAAAAAACACGGGTAAAAAAACTGACGTAAATTTAATTGATAATAATCTTAATTTCATAATTTCTCTTCTTTATTTTACTTGCCTAATTTTATGCCCACGCCAATTCTTATTTCATGTGTGTATATATTTTCTAATGAAACTATAGTATAACCGAAAAAAAATCTGTTTATAACAGAAATTTGCTTTGATGGATAATATAAAAAATTTGCAGAAAAAGCGGGATTTATACCGCCATTATCATACCAAATTTGCATGCCGCCCCCTGCTTCAAGACTATATTTTTTTGACAAAATAATACCTATGAGCATTTCTGCGTTTATAAGGGGAAAGTAATCTTCTTTTTTATTCAATAAGATGCCAAGACCGATATTAGGCGTAAAATATAAATTATCTTTAATATTATAACGGGGAGTAAAATCAAAAATGCCAGATGCCGCCCATCCATTTTCCTGAAGAGCCAAAACAGGCGCTACGGTAAATGATAAGAGTTCTATTTTTTTATCAGCGGCAGAAATTGATGATGAGGTTATTATAAAACCCAGAAGAAATACAATAGTTTTTTTCCTCATTATGCCAATAATAATAAAAATGATGAAGAGTCAAATTGAATTAAATTTAAAATTGTTTTTAAGTTTTTTTATTTTAATTGAAAATATTGACAAAGGGTACGGATTAAAAATGTTGTAATAATATAATTTTATGAATATGATAAAAAAAATTATACTTATGTTTTTAATATCTGTAAATATATATTCGGCAGATAAAAGCTTTAAAGATAAAATAGATAAAAGATATTACGAACTTGAATTTAATAGTATAAAAAATTTCATTATTAGTTTAGAAGATATTTTAAATAAAAACCCAATTTCACTTGTAAATAAAACTACATACTATATGGAATACAAATATAACATCTTTGAAGAAACTTCAAAGATGGTTATAAAAATTATTCATAAAGTAGAAGACAAAAAACTTGAAGTTATTGAAAAATCTGATATTGAGTTTAATCGGTTTCGTAGAAAATACAGCAAGTCAATTTATCCTGTAAGTGAATTTTATGATATAAAAATAATAGAATATTTTATTGATGATAAAAACAACAAAATAAATATAATTTTAAGGAATGACCATTGGTGGTACCGCTTATCATTTGATTATAAATTAAATGATAAAAAAATATATTCATTTTATAATTTTCCCGAAAAAGCGGTACAGCTTGATTAAAACTGCAAAAACTGTTATATGTATATAATTTGCGATTTATGAAAAAAATTCTCTCAATTGACGGCGGCGGCATTCGGGGATTGATTCCTGCTTTGGTACTGGCAGAAATTGAAAATCGAACAGGCAAAAGTATATCAAAAATGTTTGATCTAATCGCGGGTACTTCAACGGGAGGTATTTTAGCGTTAGCACTGTGTAAAGATAACGGAAAGGGTAAGCCTAAGTTTACAGCGGCAGAGCTTGTTGAAGTTTATTCCCAAAGAGGAAAAGAGTTTTTTAACCGTACAATTAGTAAGGCTATTTTATCATTAAATAGTATTATTAGTGAAAAATACGCGGCAAAAAGTATTGAGAAAGTACTTGAAGAAATTTTTGAAATGGATAAATTGGGCAGTTCACTTGCCGATGTATTAATTTCAAGCTACGATATACAAAATAGAGAACCTTTGTTTTTTAAAAGCTGGAAAAAAGAAATGGCAGGTGTATTAATGAAGCACGCGGCAAGAGCGACAACCGCGGCGCCAAGTTTTTTCAGGCCTGCTTTAATACCAGTAGATAAAGGAATTCGTGTATTGGTAGACGGTGGTGTCTTTGCCAATAATCCCGTGGTTTCTGCCTATGCTGAGTTTAAAAGACGGTTTCCTAAAGAAAAAAATGTCCTTGTTCTTTCTCTTGGCACGGGGCAAACAAGAACAATTCCTTATAATGAAGCCAAAAAATGGGGTACTTTAGGGTGGGCTTTGCCATTGTTAAGCTGTATTTTTGACGGAGTTAGTGATGCCGCTGAATATCAAATGACCTACATATTAGGCGAAAACTTTTACAGGTTGCAGACAATGTTAACTTCGGCTTCTGATGATTTAGATGATGTTTCAAAAAAGAATATTGCCGCGTTAGAAGAAGAAGGCGCGAAACTGATAAATTCAAGTAAACCGGAATTAGATAAAATTTGCCGACTGATAAGCTAAAAATGAAATTACCATATAAATTCGTTTACAATACAATTAAAACCATTTTTTTGCCGAAAAGCGCATATTAATAAAAGAGGTAAATATGAAATTTTGGAGTTCAAAAAAACAAGAATTAAAAGATTTAATAAATAAAAAATTAGTTAAAAAAGAAAATATAAAAACGGATACAGTTAAAATAGAAAAGCAGGCAAAGTTAGCTGCGATACCAGAAAAAAAACAGAAAGTAACAAAAACCGCTATTGCAAAAACAAAAGAAAAAAAATCTACCGAGAGAAAAGTAAGAAAAGAAGTAAAGTCGCTTAGTGTTAAAGAAAAAATTGATATGTATTTAAAAAAAGGGCCAAAGTGTTGGTCATGGCAAGGTCCTATTACCGGTGACGGATACGGTCAAATTTGGGCAGGCCCTAATTATGTTATTAAGGCCCATAGAGCGATATACGAAAGAGAGATAAAAGAATTAAAAGTAGAAGAAAGGCTAAAAAATAAATGCGGCAATAAGAAATGCGTAAATCCCAAACATTGGGAAGTTATTAAAAAGAAAATATATATACGAAAAGGCCCCGCTCGTTTAAGAGGGCAGTTAAATGGCATGGCTGTTTTAACGCCAAAGGATATTAGAAAAATAAGAAGTTCGTATCCTAAAAAGAATTACGCGAAGTTAGCCAGAGAATTTAATGTGTCTGCGTCTCAAATTACGCGTATTATAAAGCGTGTGTGTTGGACTGATATAGATTAATGATAAAAAAGCAGAGTAAAAAAACTTATTTTTTTACTTTATTTCTTATACAATAATTCTTTTTTGACCTACGGAAGTTAAAGTATGAAATTTCGTGTTTCAAAAGATTCTATAGAAAAAAGCATGTCACGTATTGAAGCTATTGTGCCGGCACGCGATATGCAGACACTTTTATCTAATGTTTTATTAACTTTAGATAAAAATAAGTTGAGTATTACCGCTTCAGATATGGAAAGTACGGTAAAAATATCTATGGATGCCGCAGAAAGCGAAAACGGTCAGCTTATTGTTAGAGCTAAAAAATTAAGCGAAATTGCGAAACAGTTAAATTCAGATGAACTTGTCTTTAACGCGAAGACGGTAGAAAAAGATGAAAATGATGACTCATCAGAAACTTATTATAACATTCAAATTGAAGGTACAGGTACGAAAGCAGCTAAGTTTAGAATGACCGGAGGTGACAGGTCTCATTTTCCTGATTTAAATAAAATTGAAGATAATAAGCTTTCATCAATACCAACAAATATTATTTCAGAAATGCTGCAAAAAACCATGTATTCAATTTCTCATGAAGATAATCGCTATATTTATAATGGAATATACTTTTCGGCCAACGGTTCAAAACTAACTCTAGTGGGTACCGATGGAAGACGTCTTGCAGCTGTTCAAAGAGATGTGCCAAATCCCGTAAATTTAGCCGGTGATTCTGAAGAAGAATACGATATTGTTGTTCACGCCAAAGCGGTGCGTGAACTTCAGAGAATTTTAGACGCTGATGATACCATGAATATTGGTATTGAGCAAAGAGATATATTCTTTAGAGTGGGTGACGCTGAATTATCAAGCAGACTTTTAGAGGGAAAATTTCCTGACTATAAAAAAGTAATTCCTGAAACTGCCGAAATTAAGTTTTCTATCGAAAGAAAAATTATTTTAGACGCCTTGCAGCAGATAATGGTAATGACAGAACCTCCATCGCACCAGGTTAAACTTTTTTTAACAAACGATAATTTAGAAATAAGCGCGAATACTCCCGATGTGGGTGAGGCAGAAATAAGCATACCTGTAGAATATAAAGGCGAAGAATTAGAAATAGGTTTTAATGCTTTGTATTTAACCGATATTTTAAAAAATTTAAACTGCGAAAAAATAAACGTTGAGCTTAATGATTCTTCAAAGCCTATTGTTATTAAAGACAATGATGATCCCGGTTTTGTATCACTTGTTATGCCGATGAAAATTTAACTAACACATGAATAAACTATCTGAAGAAAAAGCTTCAGAAAATACAATATATCCTCTCAGGCTTAAAAAAATAAATTTAACAAATTTTCGAAATTACGCGAAATTAGAATTAAATCTTGATTCAGATGTTATTTTTATAACCGGTGAAAATGGTTCGGGAAAAACATCTATTTTAGAGGCTGTTTCTTTAGCCAGTGTATTGCGATCTTTTCGTAAAAGTTCAGATAAAGATATGATATTATGGGACAATTCGTATTATTCTATTAATATTGAATATAATGATAAGGGGGGCGGTCAAAAACTTCATATTGGTTATGGTAAAACTTCAGAATCTGACAATGAAAAAATATCGCGGCATCTAAAATATAACAGCGAAAAATTAACGCGTGTTTCAGATTTTGTCGGTAAATTTCAAACTATTGTTTTTTCACCAAATGATATAGATATTGTTGATACATCTTTAACTGAGAGAAGACGGTTTGTCGATATTACTCTTTCTTCTTTAAACTCTCAATATATGAAATCACTTCAAAATTACCGTAAAACTCTTCAAGTAAGAACAGCTTTATTAAAAGAACACAAATATAAACCTCTTGATAAAATATATTTTCGCTCAATTGATATGGAACTCGCGAAAGACGCTGTTTTTATTCAAAAGAAGAGAAAAGAATTTATAATAGAATTTCAAAAGCACTTTGAAAAATATGTTTTTGAAATATCAAACAATAAAGATAATTGGATTATATCATATGAGCCTTCTGTAAAAAAAGCTGAAACTGAAAACGACTATATTGATGAAATAGAATCGCGTCTTTCTGAAGATATTAGAAAATTAAGAACAACAAAGGGAATACATCTTGATCAAATTAACTTTCATCCGGCTCATAATTTAAATCTTGAAATTAGAAGAATTGCCTCTCAGGGACAAAAAAGAACAGCTGCTTTGGCGCTAAAAATGGCTCAGTTTTCTTACGCCAGACAGCTTTCGCATAAAACTCCTGTGTGTCTTATTGATGATGTACTTACCGAGCTTGACGAACAAAGACGAATAAGTTTTATTAAATTTTTAAGTGAAATTGGCCAGGCTATTATTACATCGGCGCATATAAAAGATATGAATTATCTAAAAGAAAAAATAGGTCTTAAAAATAAAGTAACCGTGTATCAGCTGAGCAATGGATTAATTCATACGCTCGATTAACTTGTTTTCTCTATGGAATTTTTTAATCTTTTTAAAACTCTTTCTTTACCTAAGAGAGTTAAATAAACAGGAAGTTCAAGTCCTTCTGTTTTGCCGGTAGAAGCCGATCGTATGGTCATAAATAAATCTTTACCTTTTAAATCGCAAATGTTGCCTGATTCTTTTATTAAATTTGAAATTTGATCTTTGTGCCAGTTTGTTTCTTTTTCAATAAGGTCTGCGAAAGTTTCAGTTAGTTTTTTCGCGAAAGGTTTTTTAAGCCACTCTATTGCCGTATTTGATATTTCAAATTTATCAAAAAAATCGCCTATGTATTTTTCAATTTGAGACAAATAATCAAGGTAAACCCTTAGTGATAAAAGAATATCTTTTAATGTCTTTCCGTTTAATTCGCTTTCAGGAACTTGTTTTGATTCTATGACAAATGGCATAACGTCTTTTAAGTATCTTTCTTCACTCATTTCTCTTATATGATTATTTGAAAGCCAGTTTAATTTAGATTTCGCGAACAGATATTTTTCTAGTTCGAAGTGATTTAATTCTGAAAGCTCAACGCCATCTGCCTGCGATAAATCAAACACATCAAACATCGAAGGGCTTTTATTGCATCTTTCAATATCAAACTGAGAAATAATTTTTTCTTTTTTCATAAACTCAATGCCGTCAGGCGGCGACCAGCCTAAAAGACTCATGTAATTTAAAAATGCTTCGGGTGAATATCCCATATCTCTAAAAGATGTAATGGCCGTGGCGCCGTGTCTTTTAGAAAGTTTTTTATGGTCACTACCAACAATTTCGCTTACATGTGCCCATTCAGGTTCATCGCATTCAAAAGCTTTATAAATAGCTATTTGCCGGGGCGTATTTGAAAGATGGCCCACACCTCTTATAACATGCGATATTTTCATTAAAATGTCATCTACTACTACGGCAAAATTATAAGAAGGGAAATTATCAGATTTAATAATAATAAAATCGCCTATTAAAGAAGAATCAAATTTTACATCGCCTTGAACAATATCTTTTACGATAATTTCTTCTTTTGGCATTTTAAAACGAATTACCATGTCTTTTTTTTCCTGCTTTTTCTTTTCAACTTCTTCAGTTGAAAGGCTTCTGCATTTGCCGTCATATACCGGCGGCAGACCCATGGCTTCGCGCTGTTTTTTCTTTGCTTCTAGCTCTTCGTTTGAGCAAAAACAAAGGTACGCCTTGTTTTTTTCTACAAGCATTTGAGCGTGGTTTTGATATATTTCAAGTCTTTCTGATTGTTTATACGGTCCAAACTCGCCGCCTTTTTCATCCCCTTCGTCCCATTCTAAACCTAACCATACCATAGATTCAATCATTTGCTGGCGGCTTTTTTCGTCTGATCTTACCTGATCGGTATCTTCAATTCTTAAAACAAAGGTTCCTTTTTTGGCTCTTGCGTATAAATAATTAAAAAGGGCGGTTCTTGCCCCGCCTACGTGTAAGTATCCGGTAGGTGAGGGTGCAAAACGGGTGCGAACGGGTTTATTACTCATACGTCAGCTTTTGCTTAAAAGACACCGCGTCAATTTAGATCAGATTTTAGTTTAAACACCATAAGCCACAGAGCGTACTATATTGTAGTTGATTGTATAAAAAGCGGCAATACTCCTACCTTTTACACGAAGATCGCACATAGTGCGTCTTTTATTGTAATTTAACGGGATCAAAGTCCCAAAAAGGAT